>JACSEG010000001.1_pt1 | contig 94654 bp, 109 predicted proteins | sample 8225521 | NCBI WGS metagenome assembly JACSEG01 (sample SAMN15705060, study PRJNA637333) | viral metagenome | isolation source: viral RNA from sea star tissue | host: Pisaster ochraceus | place: USA:Santa Cruz | collected 2018
AAAATAATGGGATATAAAGAAATTGCGGAATTAGTTATATATTTTACTTTTATGATAGTGTTATTTGAATGTATATGCCCAAAAAAAGCTAAGATTGAGGACTTACTCCTTTATATATCAATAACTACTTTTATAAGTTGGTTATTTTATCCGGTGATATGTTCTATTATATTAAACTAGAAAAAATGGAAACAGTAAAACAAGTATTTAAAGACGAAGCCGGAAACACTTCTAGCAAAAGAGTAGCCGCATTTATTGCACTGATATATACGCTTACTATATATGCAATTAAGGGCAGTGATATGGATTATGATATATTCCTTACCTTAATGGTATTTGTAACAAGTGCATTAGGTATATCAAGTATTGAAAAGATCAAAAATAAATAATATTATGCACGACACAACACTTTGTATGTTTACTACGGTAGGTTCTTTGGTATTCATGTTATTGACGTTTTTAATATCTTATGATTGGAAAAGGTTCACAAAAAAGAAAAAATGATATGGGATTTATAATACTAGAATTTATTTGCAAGTTTATTTTCGGGTTTGTGCCGGGAATGCTATTTGCTTCTTTATTGTTCAGGATACAAGACCGTATCCAACTTTATTTAGATCGCAAACAGGAGCTAAAAGCATTGGCTTCTGAAATTGAAAAAGTAAAAAAAGATGGAACTATTTGATATAGCGTACCTTTGGGTTTTAGAACATATACCGTGGGCGGCTTCCGCATTAGGAGTCGGAGGTGCAAGTTCCTTATTAGGCAAAAACCTGGCAGATAAAAAGCAGAACAAAAAGATAAAAGCTATTGAGGAAAAGGTAGTAAAAGTAGGACATGATTTAGAAAAAAACCAATTAGGGGATGACAATTTATCCGAGAAATTTGGGCTTTTATCGGGAATGATTACCAATACTGATAAAAAGATTGACAGGCAAAGCGATAAATTAGACAAATTAATTTTTCATTTATTGGGGAAAAAGGATTAGGTTTGCAAAACACGACTGTATCGTGTTAATTAGTAGTTCACAAAATCAAATAAATTATGTTTAATATTCTTTCAGATGTATTTAATATTGCAAAAAACGTTGTAGAAATACCTCTTGCTATTGCTGAGCCCGTTGTAAAAGTAACAAAAGATGTAACCAAAAAAACCAAAGAGGTTGTACAGGAAATTGTAGGGTCAAAAAAAGATTAGGGTTTGAATCCCTCAATGCGGCCAAGTAACACTAAGCCCCTCCCCTATCCGCAAAGGAAAGGATGGGACTTAAAGCATGTTGGTAGTAGATGAAGCCTTGTGGGAAATTCCTGCAAGGCTTTTGATAAATAAACATAGAAGTGGTGCAGTTAGGTAGCATTCCTAATTTGGGATTAGGAGGTCGCAGGTTCAAATCCTGCCTTCTATACAATTGAATAAAGAGGGCTGGCAGAGATTTGGTTTAATGCACCGGATTTGAAACCCGGCGTACCTAGAAAGTACCGTGGGTTCGAATCCCACGCCCTCTTCATAAAGTAGCAATTAAACATACAACAATGTCAAATACAAAAAAAGACAAGTTTTTCGATTACTACATGGACGATGATCAGATGTGCTGTGTCGGCCCTGGTTTTGAGGACTTGGTGGTCAGCCCTGCCGGTTTTGGCGATAACGAAAAAGAAGCCCGTCGGGATTACTTGGATTACTGCAGCAACACCACCGAAATGGTAAATGTAGAAAACGCAACTTTGGCACAAGTGGGGCATTCGTCCGAGACAAAAACATTAACCATGGTGTTTAAGAACGGCAACACACAGGTTTATTTTGACGTTGATGACGCAATTTTCCAAAAAATGATGACTGCCAGATCAATAGGCTCGTTCTTGAACAGGGAGGTTTTACATAATTATGGTTTTGAAATGTTCCCAAAACAAGGTAGCAATTAGACTACAGACAGTTGTCAAAGAATATTTTACAACTGAATTTGTGCATCTCATTTGAGTTGTTTCAATCGAAAGCCCTATTGGATTATTTCTGATGGGGCTTTTGCTTTTATACCCTTTACTATGGAAATCCAACAGTTCGGAAATTCCGAACAGTTAAAAAAATTAATAAATATCTTAAAACACTTGACTTTATCAAATTTTTGTGTATATTTGCCTAGAATTAAATTTAATCTTAAAATGAAAAAAAATACATGGAAAGAAATCATAACAACGGCTTTTTTAGTTTTGTTTGTTTTTGTTATATTATACTATGTCATGATAAACTTCTTTTATGAAAATAAAACCAAGCCAGTAAAAAAAAATAAATTAGATACATTGATAATAGACTCAAATAATTCCTGTATGTTTGAGGGTATTGAAGTAAAGGGAAATGGCAAAATCCTAATCATCAATAATCAAGACAGCCTATCTGTAATAAAGCCTTTGTAAAATAAATTGAAAAATGAAAAAAATAAATAATATCAAAATAAATGAATTTAAAACACTACAGGAATACTGCCGTAAAAAAGAATATAAATTTTGGGCAGACAATAACCCTTACAACGTCTTTATATACGGTATAAGAAAACTTAAAGGAAAAGTCAACCTATATGATGATATACTCGGAATAGCCTATATAGATGATAAAAGAAATCAAATAATAGCTGAATTTGAAGGGACTACAGACCCCGGACTTTACTACCTTAAACAAAAATTAGGCAATAAAAAAGGTACTGCAATATTATGCCCAGGACAGTATAGGCATTGTTGGGAATTAGGAAGGCATGGAAAATATAAACAAGAGGCTTTAGTGCAATCAAAAAACGCTAAATTTAAAGTCTGGAGAGATAATAACAACGATGGTCAATTAGATTTTAAAGGAAAAATATTTGACGATGTCTCAGGGTTAAACTTTCATACCACAAGATATACAAGTGAAACAGTAGAAAATTCTTTTGTCAATAGTTGGAGTGCCGGATGTCAAGTCATTAAAAACCCTACCAACCATTCTCATATTATGATGATATTAAATATTTCAGCCAAAAGGTTTGGCGATAGTTTTAGTTACACTTTATTTGAACAATAATGAAAAAAAATAAAAATAATTTATTAGTATTTCTTGCTTTAAAAACTGCAGAAGATATTTCGTTTTTTACAGTATTTTTTATTTTATCTTTTATATTAGTTAGTTTATCCTTAATAATGAGTACTCTTATGTCAGTTCTTTATATTTTTAAGTATATCCAATATGGAATAAATTCTGAAAAAACAATGGAATACAGGGAACAAATTAGAGGAAATCTTAAAGAAATCTTTGTAAAAGATAATAAAGAAGATGATAAAGAAGATGATAAAGAAGATGATAAAGAAGATGAGATAAAAAATAATTCAAAAACAATTAAATTAGCAAAAGCATTATTGAAATTAATTGTTGAAATTATAAAATAAAACAATTTCCGAATCCAAATTAAAAACAGAAAATCATGAATATAGACAACTTAATTGACTTATTTATTGTAACAAAAACAGTATGCAAAATTATTGGCTACATTCTTCTTGTGATATTAGATTTTGCTGCTACAATTAGCTTAACTAAATTTTTATTAAAAAAATCCGAATCCAAATTAAATAACAATTGATTGATTATCAATTACTTACATTTCTTTTCCGTTTTCTAATTAATTAAAATGAGTATTCAGAAAAATCTAATGGTAACGGTTTCAGGGGGAAGGAGTTCTGCTTTCATGGCAAGGCATATTCAACAAAGTGAAAAGTATAAAGATTACAATAAAGTATATGTGTTCTGTAATACCGGAATGGAAAGACCTGAAACTATTGATTTTCTGAAAAATATTGAAATGAAATGGGAGATACCTTTAAAAAAAATTGAGGGAGTTTATTCTAATACATTAGGCGTAGGGGTTGGTTATAAGATAGTTGATTATGATAACATAAGCATGACTGCTAAACCTTTCTCAGAAGCAATAGAACACATAAATAAAGGCGATTATAACGGTCTGCCAAATAGCGGAGCACCTTATTGCTCAAGTATGCTAAAAACAATACCTTCAAAAAAACTATGTGATAAATTATTTGGCGTTAATAATTACTACAAGGCTATTGGTTTTCGCAGTGAGGATATGCCACAGAGGGTTAGTTTTGCTCAAATTAAGGATGATAAGAATAATAAACGAAAGTTAATCTATCCTCTTATAGAAGATTTTGATATACCGGTTGGGCTGCAGTATTTAAACCAGTTTTGGAAACGGGAAAAGTTTAAATTAGAATTGCATGGTAAATATGGTAATTGTGAACTATGTTGGAAAAAATCAGATAATAATCTTGTAGATGTTATTAAACATGGAACTAGGTTTATTGACTGGTTTGAAAAAGAGGAGGAGAAGTACGGCAATACTTCTTTCAGGAATTGGAAATCAATTAAAGATTTAGTAAAAATGGCTAGTTTGCCATCTACAATGCAAATAGACTTTTCTAATAAATCCGAAGTTTGTGTATGTAGTTTTTAATAAAAATATTACCTTTGCTTTCTCAAAATGGGAAAAATTGTTTAACATTAAAAATAAATAAAATTATGAGTGAAGATCGAAATGATATGGGAGCAAAAACGTTTTTTGAAACAGAAAAAATTACTATTTCTAATGGTAATTATTATCCTGTATATAATAATTTATCTTATGAAGACGCTATAAAACACGTTAAATGTGGATCTTATGCAATGAGATTGCCTTTTTGGGATACAGATGTAATTGTATTTACAATATTTCCCAAGGAAGGACATCTTATTAATGTGCCTTACTTATGTATTATACATGAAGATAAAAGAACACCTTGGATACCTAGTCAAATATTTAATGAGAACTGGCAAATATTAGATATTTCTGAGTACATGGCCGCATTTAACATAAGAAAATTATGAAAAGTCTAATTGAGTTAGAAAAGGAAGTAAAAGATGCTAAGAGCAAACTAGATAGCGTTTATCATAGAAAGCATTCCGAAGTAGAATTAATTGATGCTAAGATTAATTATTATAATAAACGTGATAGGTTTAATGAAGATCAAGCTGATATGAAAGCAGAAATAGCTTATCATGAAGACGGCAGATTTAAACCTAACCGTATTCAACGTATGTTTGGGATGACAGAAGATTGTGTTAGAAAAAGACATGAAAGAAAATGTGCACAAAATTTTGGATACTGTTAAAAATTAATTAAAATTAAAATTAAAACAATTATGAGTACTAACGAAAGAAGAGTCAATAATGATAATTTTGGTCCTTTTACTAGAAAGGTGGAAGGCAGTGTAGTGATCACTAAATTATCTTACGGTGAAGCCGTAGAATATGTAAAAGGTCCTTTTAAGCAAAATGAAGACGGGACAGGTAAATATGTTTCTGATATTGAGGGTCGTAGAGGAATGAGACTGCCTCAATGGAGTCCAGAAGTTCTTATAAGATTGCATGTACCACAAGAAGAAGGTCTAATGACTGCACCATATTTGTATGCTGATAGTAGGAAAGGAAGAATTCCTTGGATAGGGACTCAGATAGAAATATTTAGTCATGACTGGGAGGTTGTAACTTTGGAGACCTATCTTAAAACTATTCCAGATGAACTTAAATATAAAAAATAAAATTAAGAGAAATGTTTAAAAAATATACAAAGAAGCCTGTTGAAATAGAGGCCATGGAGTTTAATGACACGAGAGATAATATAGTTACATTACAAAAGATTATTGGTAAGAAATTTATACCGAAAACTGAGGGATATTTTATTAAAACTCTTGAAGGGGAAATGAAAATATCTGAAGGGGATATGATTATTAGAGGAATTAAAGGCGAATATTACCCATGCAAGCCGGATATATTTGAGGCTAGTTATCAAAAAGATTCTGATAATAGAGGTCTTGATACTAAAAAGTTTAATGGTCCGGTAATTAAAGACACTCCATATTATAAAGCTAGTAATGAGTGCGTTAGGGCTGAGTCAGTAAAAAGCGGACTTATAATCCCTGAAGAATACTCTTAGTAAATTAATTAAAAAACAATTTAAACATTAAACAATGGATTTAGATAAATTAAATTTTTCAATAAAAAATGGTTTTGAAGCAGAAAAAATGGTAAGAGAGGATATGGCATTAGATTTAGAAAATAAACATCTTGATAAATATATTCATGATCTAGCGGAAATAACTCATTCAATAAGTTCATATATTTATTGTAAAAATAAATATTTTCCGGAAGAAAAATTAAAAGAATCTGAGATTAAATATTTTAATGAAAATTGCCCAGAACATTTAAAAATAGAAATTTAAAATAAATCTTTTAATTTAATTTTCACAATAAAGTCCCTCCTTGCCTCTCACAGATGCACACTTGGGGGGACTTCTTTTTTTAATAAAAATATGAAAATATTTGGTGGTATTGACCCCGGTAAAACTGGTGCTATTGTATTCCTAAAAGAAGACGGTAGTATATACAAAGCCCTAAACGTCCCATTGATAGGTAGGGAATACCATATAAAAGAAATGTTTGCAATACTATATAATTTTTCTAATAAAGAGTCATATATAGCACTTGAAGACGTACATACTACACAGATGGGAGGCAAATCGTCTAACTTTGATTTTGGCAGAGGCAAAGGAATATGGGAGGCTTTATTAGTAAGTACAGGAATACCTACAATACAAGTAATGCCGAAAAAATGGCAAAAAGAAATATGGGTAGAAAATGATAAAGTATATAAAAAAAATAAAATAAAAAATAAAAAAGGAGAAGTAAGGTTTAAGATAAATACTAAAGAAACTTCTTTACAATCCGCTAAAAGACTACAACCTAATTATTCTTTTATTAATACGGGAAAATCAGGAAGAGGAAAAAAAATAAACGATGGTATAGTGGATGCTTACTTAATAGCTGAATATCGTAGGCGAAATTTTAAAAACAATAAATAAAAACCCTATCAATATAATGTTGATAGGGTTTTTTATTACATTGCAAAAAAAATATTGTTTTTTTTGTTATGTTAATTGGCGAGGTAGTACAAAGAATACAATCATTATATTCAAAAGGAATACAGTCTGATGACAGTAACCTTACCCCTAGGCATATATATAATAAGATGCTAACGGTAAGGGTAAAACTAATAAGCCAAAAAGCAAGTAAAAAACAAAAGATAAATCAATGGAACTACCAGACAATACCATGTGCGGAACTAATAAAAGCCCCTTTATACGAATGCGAATGCCTGCCTTTAATTGATTGCAACAAGGTACTTAAAACAAAGCAAAGACTACCTAAGCCCCTCACGAATTTTAATAATCATTTAATACAATCCGTTACTTCTTTAGACGGTAGTATAATATTTTCTGAAATAAGTTGGCAACAAAAAACTTACAAAAGCGGAAATAAATATACCAGTAAAAAACCTGATTATTATATAAAAGATAATTTCTTATATATAACAGACGAAAATGAAATTAAAGCTATTACTATTACAGGGCTTTTTGAAGACCCTTTAGAAGCAGAAAAATATCCAAATTTTTGTGATAAAGAAATAGGGGATTGTTTAAGTCCTTTAGATAGTGTTTTTCCTATGGACTATGATCAAATAGATACACTAGTTGAGATAGCCGTTAATGAACTTATAATATTATTTTCTCAAAACAAAGAGGATTTAAAAAATGACACAAGGGACAGTAGTATAGAAAACAATGAATAAAAATTTAAAGAATATAACAAAGGCTTACGCTTTTTATAAAAAGAACGTAGAAGACCCAGTAGATAGTTCAATATATAAACAGATAACAACTGAATATCATAATTATATAATAGAAAAAGTAATTGACGGTGAAAAAATAGGGTTGCCAAACCGTTGCGGTCATTTATTAATAACAGGAAGAAAACGTGTAGCAAAAATAGACGAGAAGGGAAACATAACAGGAGTACCTCCGCACTATTCAAAAACAAAAGAACTATGGGAAAGAAACCCGGAAGCAAAGAGGTTAAAGACAATGGTTTATTGCATGAATGAACACTCAGGTCAAATAGTTTACAGTTTTTTTTGGTCGAAAAAAAGAGTTACCGCTAAATTTAAGGAGCTATATACCCTTAGAATGGTTAGACGACATAAAAGAAAATTATGGGAATATATTATGAATGGGAAAACTTACGTAAACAAATAGTTGTATGTTAAATGTAGAATTTACCAAAGTAGATAGGATACTGTCAAAAGTCCATCGTGATTTAAAAGGTATAGATCTTAATGAAAGCGATATTATTGAATATATAGGCGAAGCCTTAGATTTCATGAAAATACCTGAAATACAAGAGGAATCAGTAGCATTTTCTGAGGTGAAAAACCACCAGACAGAATTGCCTACGGGATTCCATAACATAATACAGATAGCAAGGAATAATCTATGGACAAGTTCAAATAAAAAAGTTGTATGCCCGTCAAATGTATTACCGGAAAAAGACAAAGAAATTGAAGAGAACCCTTTAGGTGATTTTCAACACTGCTATCCACATCCTACAAATAAAGACGGTTACCCAATAATTTTAGATAGTAACGGGTTACCATTATTTGAAGATGATCTCTCATATAAACCGTTTTTTTCTATTAGTTTTCCTTATATGAGATGGACTAGTAGCAATGCTTACTTAAATAGTTACACCCCTGTAAGGTTATCTAACCATTCTTTTTTTAATTCGGTAGTGTGCAAGGAAACAGAAATGGAAAGTATATACAGAAACTGTGATGATGAATATACTTTAGTAGGAGGTATAAACAAAGTTTTAAGGTTTTCTTTTAAAGAGGGTTCAGTGGCTATATCTTATTTAAAAAATATGGTAGACAGTGAAACAGGATACCCTTTAATACCTGACCATATATCTTGCATATCAGCTATAACATACTATATTAAATGGAAAATATCCGAAAATTATGATTGGAACGGAAGGCAGGGTTATTCCACTATATCAAAAGAAAACAATATGCAATGGTTAAAATATGTAAGGCAGTTCATAAGTGAAATGAAGATGCCTAGTTCCAATGATGAAAACCAAAATCTTGCTGAGCAGTCCCGTTATATGATACCGAATACCAATAGTTACTACAATTTTTACGGGGATTTGGGCAAGGCAGAAAAAAGACCATTTAACCATCCCCGTAACCGTGGTTTTTGATAATGGAAAAAAACGTTACATCAATACAAAAAGGGCTTCATACAGATGACTCGCCACAGGCACAGACTAAAGGTACTTACAGGTATGCTTTAAATTCTATTAACGAAACAGAATTAGGAGATCTTTTTTTTAATTCAAATGAGGAAAGCAATGAAAACTGTGGTAATCTACCAACTGGTCATGTAGCTTTAGGAAAAGTATATATTGGAAACGGGGATACCGTAGTTTTTTCTTTGCTTAATGATAATATTTCTGAAATAGGTATAATAGGTGCTGATTGTTCTTATAACTCATTAATACAAAGCGATTTAGGATTTAAATATTTGCATCAAATAGATGCTACATTTAGGTTAAGGAGAGGGTGCGAAAGAACTATCTATTGGGTTGATGGCATTAACAAACCTAGATATGTAAATATAGACAAATTAGAAAACTTTAAAAATAATAGAAATGAATGGGATATTAATAAATTTAACCTTATCAGGGATTACAATGAAATACCAAATTTAGAAAATATAAAGGTAAATGACGGTGGTGGTCAGTTAATGCCAGGATCGTATAATATAAGTATACAATACTTAGATGAAGACTTAAACGCTACCGAATGGATTATTACCTCTGGGATTATAAATATATATAATGACAGTATAAATAATGACTATTTAGATATAAATGGAAGCATAAACAAAAATGAAGATTACAGGGATTTTCCGGTTACGGGAAAGTCAATAGAAGTAACCGTATCTAACCTAGATAATAGTTTTAGGTTTTATAGGCTTGCTTTTATAGAAGCAAGTAATGGTGATGGTTTTGTGTCCCATATAAAGTACACATCTAAAATCTCTATTTCACAAAAGACTTTTGTTTACACAGGAAAAAACTTTGAAAGTAAAGGAACTGAAAAAGAAATATTACAAGTAAATAATATAATTGACTCTGCCGACTCTATTGAGCAGGTAGAAAATAGGTTGTTATTAGCTAATGTTAAAGGCAAAGAGATAAACTTTTGTGAGTTACAAAAATATGCCTCAAAAATAAAAGCAGACCTTGTATTAAAAAAGAGGTACATAAACGTTTTACTTGACAGTACAAAAAACCCTACTGCACATATTGACGGCATTGGTTATATGCCCGGTGAAATATATTCTTTTGGTATTGTTTACATTTTTAACGACGGTTCTTTAAGCCCTGTATATCATATTCCCGGCAAAAGCCAAAATGATGCCGACACTATTTTTGATACTGTAGAAGGATTAGATTTAATGCCTATGTCTGCTGATAATATCAGTTTAAACGGAACTTATATTGATAATGAAAATTGTATTGACGGGGGATATTGGGGTCTTGATAGCAATGATATATCATTAGAAAACAAGCAAGTTAGGCATCACAGGTTTCCTTTAAGGAGCGAAATCAGTAAAGAGATATGCGTTAAAGAAGACGGTGAAATTTCATATGGTAACAACTTTATTCAATTTAAGTTAGTTGTTAGTTTTAATACTTATGAGCTTTGTGATTATGCAAGGTCAGAGGAAGAAAATTATGAAGGAGATCCTTGTATTGATCCAGAAGATTTGCCTACCGTAGTATTAAAAACAACTATTAATTTTAGTCATAATGGGGAGAATAAAGAAAGAATTATAGATTTTAATGTAAAGCCTAAAAATTACGCTCTTTATGAAAGTAAAAGAAAGAGGACTTTAACCCTTTATTCCGATTTTTTCAATATTGAAGATATTAATATTGAAGATGATTTTAATGAAATTAATAGTAATATAACTTGTGATATAGAAGAGACAGATGAAATCATTAGTAAGTTAAAAAACCTAAGTTTCTCTCCAGAAAACTGTAACGGTATATGTGAAGGGATAACTATAATAAGTGCCAACTCTTCAAGATCAAAACCAATATACAGTACTGAAATATTTGGTATACACTTTTCTAATATTGATATATCAGAACTGGAAAACGTAAAAGGTTATTATATAGTAAGGAATGAGAGGACTGAAAATGAAAAAACAATACTTGACAGTGGCGTATTAGTTCCGTGCAGAATACATGAAAAATATATATCAAATGGGATTTTAGGTTCTCATTATAATAATCCAGATGATTATAACGGCAAGTTATCAGAAACAACTTTTGGGATTATACATCCAGAACATAAATTTAACGGAAAAGAATACCCAACTTTTACATCTCTTCAACATGAGGGCAATTTCAATATTAAAGAAAGGGTTGAAAACAGGTTTAAATATCAAGATGTATATGAGGGTTCTAGTTACAATAATAAATACCACAAAACAGAAGATACCGACGGATGGAGTTTAAAGGCTATTACCAGAGATAATATAGTTGAATTTTATTCAAAGCGGAATAGTAGTTTATTTATAAATCAATTTAATTTTGACTTTAACAATGATATAGATAATATCTTTTACTTAAACGCACTGGAAAGCAAAGATGTAGATAGCAATGAAAAAACAATATATAATATTGCAGGAGATAACAAGATAGGGATAATACATTTAAAAAGCAATTGGGCAAAAGATATAAAATCTACTTTCCCCTATGTATATATAAAAAGAGAATTGACAGATCCTTATTCTAATTTTAGGATATTGCCTTATATAAAATGCAGTAATAATATAGAAACAAAAAGTAATGTATCAGTCTTTGGCGGTGATAATTATGTGTCCCCCATGAGATATGTCAATACTATTTTCTTTGATAATAGGGAGGCTAAAAGAGGAACTAAAAGCAGTTGGAAAAGAATTGTTGGAGGGGTATTAATGATAGCCACGGGAGCGATAGCTATTATTGCAACTGCCGGTGCTGCAGCCCCTGGCGTTATATCGGTTTTAGCTTCTACGCTTATAGTATCAAGTTCCGTTAGTATTATTGGCGGTGGTATTTTACTTGCAAATTCAGGTATTAAAATTGAAGCATGGAACAATGTTTATTTCCATGAATATAAAAAGGGATTAAGGGAAACAGTATTTGATGATTGGGTTTCTAGTGAGTATTCTGGAGATAAAGATACAGTAGATGACGAGATACAATGGATAGGTGAATGTGCTACTAATTTCTTTTTTGATTCACAGGTGAATATACCTTTAAGGTATAAATTAACTTCTGAAGTATCTTCTTTTTTAGATGCACCCTATGGTAGGGAAAAAGAGCCTAAGATAAATGATATATGGAAAGACGACTCAATATATCCTATTACAAAACTTGATAAACATATTGCAGGCAAGTTACTAGGATTTGATCCTAATAAGTATGATAGTAAAATATATTTAGGGCATTGTCTAGGGGAATTTTACGAAATAAACCCTGATTATCATAGACTTAACACACAAAAGTTATTTTTTCATTTAGCATTAGAATATGATTGTTGTTCGTCATGTCAAGAGATTTTTCCTCACAGGGTTCATTATTCAGAGCAATCTTTCCAAGAGGAACTGTCCGATAACTTTAGGGTGTTCTTAGCTAATAATTATAGGGATATTGAGGGCGAGACTGGTGTTATAACCGATTTGTTCAGGATAAAAGAAAACTTATACATACACACTCAAGAGGCGTTATGGCATTTACCTCAAAACCATCAAGAAAGGATAACAAACGATATAGTATCTTTCATTGGCACAGGGGATTTTTTTAGTGTCCCTCCACGTAAAATATTAGACGGCAAAATACCTTCTGGTGGTTGTGAGCATAAATGGGCTACTTTAAACACCAAGTACGGCGTTTTTTTTGTTTCTGAAAGGGAAAAAAAGATATTCAAATTTAACGGCAATGATTTAAAAGCAATAAGCGATATAGGAAATTCGAATTGGTTTAAGGAACATCTAGGTTTTTATATGCCCCGTGGGTTTTACGGTTCAATAAATGCACCATCGGCAGATACAGGCGTTGGTTTTATTTCAGTTTATGATGTAAAAAAAGACAGGGTATTGTTTACCAAAAAAGATTTTAATAATAATGATAATGATTTAGGATGGACAATGAGTTTTAGCCTAAAGTCTAATAGTTGGGTTTCTTTTCATTCTTACCTTCCATATTTTTATTTTAATTCAGGAGATGATTTTATTTCTATTATAAAAAACAACAATATTTTATGGAAACATAATATAATAGGTAATTACCAAAATTACTATGGAACAGAATACCCTTATATAATTGAATATGTTTCTTTGCCAGATCCTTTAAAGACTAAAATATGGGACGAAATAGTATTGCAAACAGAAGCAAAAAGATATATTCCAGAAATGAAACAGTACAAAGACGAACGGGATATAACATTTAATAAAGCAATATTATACAATACTAGCCAATGTACAGGAGAGTTGGAATTAAAGATAAAAGATAAAGGTTCTGTAAATTATATGAGGGATCAGGTACTTAACCAAAACCTTAATACAATATTTATAAACAGGAACGAAAGGGATTGGGTATTTAATAATATAAGGGATTTAAGGACTAATTATAATTCTCCTATATTTAATTCTAATGATAAATCTTTTGATAAAAATATAAATACCCTTAGTTTAAATAACAATAAGCATTGGACTGAACTACAAAGTTTAAGAGATAAGTATTTGGTAATAAGATTAATATTTGATAATTTTAACGACATAAAGTTAATAATGAATTTTTCAATTGAGGAAAACATTAACTCATATAAATAATTAATATTTTTATGAAAAAAGTTAGAAAATACCGAAATGGTACAAATGCTAATGGAGTAGTAAGGAATTACATAGAAACCCCTTATGAGTCTTTGTATAAAAACCAATTAGCAATGGAAGCCGCTGATTATAATGTTGGTTCTAATCCTTTTATACAGGGTTTGGATTTATTAGGGAGCATGGGCTTACAGTATGGTTTACAAGGCATTAATAATAGTCTTATGCCAGAGCAAAAAGCTTTTGGCGGGAAAGTAGGTAATGTACCGGTAAATGTTGAAGGTCAAGAGGTTGCGGAAACTCCACAGGGTGATCTTATGGAATTCCAGGGGGCTTCTCATGAGGGCGGTGGTATAGATGCTAATTTACCGGAAGGTACTGAGATATTTTCAAAAAAGATAAAAGTCCATGGAGTTAGTATGGCGGAGAGAAAAAAGAAAAGGGAAAAAAAAGAAATGGATCTTGTCAAGTTAATTGATATAGACGAGAATGATTTTATAAACAAAAAAACATTAGAAAGAGTACGTGAGAATAATAAAAAGCAAGAGCAAGCTGATTTACAGGTACAGGATTCTATTGACAATATTTTATCGCCTAAAAAAAACAACGGCAACAGGAAAGAGTACAGGACTGGTGGTAGGGTTAGGCGGTATGGTGGTGGCGGTGGTGATAACAAAAAGCCTATACCGTCTGATTCTTTAAAAAATCAAAAAACAAACGTTTCTGATTATCTAAACTTCAATGCGGTTAATCCTAATGACTCTCAATTAGCACCATATAATAGTCAGTATACTCCTTTTGATGTTCAATCAGCACCATATAATAGTCAGTATACTCCTTTTGATGTTCAATCAGCACCATATAATAGTCAGTATACTCCTCTTGATGTTCAATTAGCACCATATTATGACTTTACTCCTATTAAGCCTTTAGAGAAACCTTTACAGTCTGATTCTTTAAAGAATAACAACACTTTGCAAGATGATTCTTTAAACCTTCCTGCAGTTGATAATGTTGATAGTCTTTTAAATATTAGACCTACTTACGCTGATTATAATGCAAAAAAAAATGATTTACAAAATTATTTTAATGAAGATTTAAAATATATGAATTTTAATGATAATGATTTAATTCCATATAATATATCAAATAGTAATATATCAAAAACTGATAAAAATTCAGTTGCATTAAATTCTGGTGCTAATAAAACGGTTATTGATAATTCAGTAATAGATCCAATTATTAATAAAACTAAAGGAGTAATACCAAGTATTAATAAAACTAAAGAAATAACAACAACACCAATCAATGAACAAAATGATTTTATAGACTATTCTTTATTTAATAAAAAAGAAAATTCTTTAGCACCAAATCTTCCAGACTATATGGAAGATTTATCGCTTGATTATAGGTATCCTTCTGGTTTTCAATCTAATGAAACTACCAGCACAACCAAAGGACTAGAAATAGATAATATTAACATAGGCAACTACGCAAGTATGCTAGGGAATTTATATTCAATGTACAAGCCAATCCAGAATACTAGGGAAATGAGGGCAGGAGACATGCCAAATATTAACTATTACAAAGACTTTGGACAAGATGCTTTAGAGTCATTAGATAGAAGCCAAGGATACCTTACAGGGCAAAGAAGCGATGCTTTTAATGACTTGAACATAGAAAGAAACATGGCATTAAACAGAGGGCGTAATACGGCAAGGGGGGTCAATACCATGAGGGCATTAGACTTAGCTTCTACAGCTCAAAACAACCAAGCTAAAAGAAAGATTTACAATACTTTTAATAATGCGTTTATGCAACTGGAAGGGCAAAGGGGAAGGTTAGAAAATACCCGGGATCAAGCCGTAATGACAGGAGAGGAAAAGCGTGATATGGCAAACAGGGCAGATAGGGATAATTACTACACTCAAATGGCTAAGAATTATGCTACTATCGGAGAAGGAATGCAAGAGATTGGAAGGGACTTAAACAGTACTCAATTATCTAAATTACAAAAAGAAATAATTGATGGTATGGTAAAAGACGGTATTAACATTTTCAAGGCAAAGAATTTTACAGGAAAAAGAAGCACTTCTAAGAAAAAATAAAATGGCCAGGAACTACGGAACGGACAAACCAAACTTTATAGCAGATAACATGGGAAAAATGCCTTGGCAACTCATGTATCAAGTTGCACAAGATAGAAATAGAAATATAGAAGACCTTTATAAGCAGGTTGATTTATTTGAAGATCAAGCACTGTCAACAAATTTCCTTGATTACGGTGAAGCAGGAAGTATGGTGGAAAAAGAAAGGGAGGCTATCAATAGCAAAATGGATGATTATGTAAGAAGAATACAAAACGGCGAATCTGTGGGCAAGGTTAGTGCTGAAATGAGAAATTACGGAAAAAGCGTTTACGAAAACATACAAGGAGGTGGAAATTTAGGGAAGTTTAAATCACAATATGACGCAGTAAGAGGATGGCAAGAGGAAAATAAAGAATTAAAGGAAAGCGATCCTAATACATATAACTACTTACAAAACTACACTTTGTCAAATATTAAAAATGCTATGGAAAAAGATCCTACGGCTAATATTTCGTCTTTATTATATAAAGGGACTGGCAAGTATAATGTAATGGATGATGAGTCGATAGAAGCTATCAATAAAATGACTGCCGATACGCTTCAAGCAGTTGGAGGAAAGTGGAATAAAGAAAGTAAATATCTTGCACAACAAAGGATACTTAATTTTGGCGTTTCAAAAGCAAACAACTCCCCTGAATATCAAGCCTACAGACAAACGTTAATTAATTCAGGTCAGGCAAATAGGATATATCAAACAGACGAAAATGGAAATTTGATAAAAGATGCTAATGGCAATAATATAGAGAGACCTATATATATAGATCAAGTTGACGAAAAGGGTAATAAGTCTAAGGCATTAAACCCTAATCACATACTTTATGATGGTTTACGACAATCGGTATCATTTGCTTTCTCACAAGATAGCTTTGAGGCTAATCCTTTTGAGTTGGAGAAAATGAAAGAACAAGGGAGAAACGCAAGGCACTTAGATAATCTTAATCAGAGGAGACAACTTGCAAGTCAAAAAATAATAGAGAATAGAAGGAATTTATGTCATAAATATCCTAAGAGTTATTTATGTGCCAACTTAGAAGCGGCATATCTTCCAGATGATATAGCATTAGTTGGTCAAGGAACTCAAACGTTTCAAAAAGATATTTTTACAGCAGCTGCTAAAGGAGTTTCACAAAACGAAAAAGATATAGCTAATGGTCGTATAGTCAGGGCGGTTAAGGCAGCTTTTACAAAACAATCAAATATACTTGAAGGAGAAGATACATATAAAAATAATGATGTTAGTTTTAAATTTAGTCTAAAAGATTTTATGAGAAAAAATATTTTTGGATTAGGAGTTGAAAAAAAGTACTCCACAGAAAGGGGAGAAAAATTTGTTAAGATTTCTAATTTTGAAGATGGGGAATATATAGTTAATCAAGAAGATTTAGTTAAGTATTTACTTGAAAATAATGGTGTCAAAACTAAAGAACAAATTGAAGCGGATGGTGGCAAGACTAAAGAAAACATTGAAAATATGCTTGTTAGATACCCTGATATTATTGAAGAAATTGAAAAGAACATTAATTTTGTTAACAAAGATATTATTAATGAATATGAAATTATGAGTAAGGAAAAAATTACAGAAACAAAAGTTCCTTTTAAAAATGAAATGGTAGCAGATTTTCTTAGAGAGAATATTTTAGATAATCCCGGTCATTATAAAGTATATAATAAAGATATGAATTTGATAAACAAAAAAAATGGAGAATATACTGACTTTGAAGCTCTTTTAAAATTGACAAAAGATAATGATTATAAAACTGGTGAAGTTGTATTTGCACTTAGCCCAAATTCTAAAGGCCTGGGAACAGTTATGATTGGAGATTATATTATAAATTATGATGATATTACTAAAATGCCTTTTTTAGCAGAAATGATATTAAAAGGCACTAGTCAAAACGATACTAACAAAAAGTCTGATTCAATAGGTTTAGCTGGTCAAATAGATTCTGGGTTAGATAAAAATGTTGCTAGTGGTAAATTCAGAAAGAATATTAATGGAATAGAATATAATATAAAAGAAAATAATAATGGAGAATATGAATTTAAAAGAGAAAATACCCCTATTAGAGGACAATATAATTTTAGCTTATCAAAGAAAGTGGTAAATAAAGCATTTAAAAGTCCTTTCTTAAACGGCATTATTAATTCTAATTATCCTTTTGGATTAAATAATGAAAATTCAGGTATAGATATTAAATATAAAGGTAAAAAACAAGAGTATTTAATTACTTTGAAAAAAAGAGAAGGAAAATTTACTTTATTACGTGATAATAAAGTTTTTAAAGAGTTTAATTCATTAGAAGATCTCCTTAATAGTGAACTAATAAACTCAATGAATATTAAAGAATTTAAATATCTTAGAGATGAATAACCAAATTAAAGATTTAATAAAAGATATTGATAAAGATGATCCTCTTTTAGATTTTTTAATAAATGAAGAAAAAAATAATACAAGAGAAGATAATACAGGAGAAGACGATCCCCTTTTAAAATTTTTTGATCCTGATTATAAAGAAAGCCCTGAGCATCTTAAGAAAATTGCAGAAGAAACTTCATCAGGTAAATATAAAGATTTTGAGGGTATTAAAACCAGCACACCTGAAGGCCCTTACAGAGAACTATATGAAAAAGGTTTAATATCACCATTATCTATTGATCGTAGCAACTGGGACGAAATAGGCATGGCCTCACAAAGCGGTTATGAAGTCGCCAGAAGAGCTACAATGGGGTTTCTTCAAAATGCCTGGGCAGGTATTGTATCAGGATTTGCATCTAATGATTTTATTAGCTCATCTCAATTATTATTTGAAGATACCCATGAGGCTAGAGGTTTAACAGAAGCACAAATCAATGAGATTGTAGCAGCTGATAAATTCGCAGTAAAAAGATCCCCAGAAGAATACGCTAAAATGAGTCTTCAAGATCCTACAAGATCCCAAGAAGAATACAATAAAATAAGCCTTCAATATCCTACAAGAGAATCCTTTCAAGTAGCACAAGGACTTTCAGATAAAGAACTAGAAGAAAAATATCCTAGCTTTAAAGAAAAAAATATTAATGACGAACTGAAACTAGAAAAAGAATATGATAATATGTTCTTTCGTTACTCAGAAGAAATAAGAAAAGAAGTCGCAGAAGAATACCATATCTTTAATAATACAGATGATGTATTTACCGGACGATATATAGGGCAAATGGCTCAGACCCTTGGATTTTCAACAGGGATGATAGCCGAAGTAGGGACTGAAGTATTAATAGCTAATGCAATAGTTGCAGCTGCAACAGGAGGTACAGGGAATGTAGCAACAGCCTCTTTAATGGCTTCAAAAACATTAAAAGCCCTTAAAATAGCTAGAATGGCCGCAACATCAGGTATATGGTTCGGATGGAAAGAAACACTTGCAAATGCCCTTGAGACCAAAAATAATTTAGAAGAGCTTGCTAATAGAACAATTGAAGAAGGAGGCCTTGGTCTTGATAGGAGAACCGCAGAAAGACTAGGAAACGATGCAGCCGCAACGCATTTAAGAAGAGAATCCCTCCCATCAATGGTATTAAATGCGTTTCAATTTGGTGCATTGAAACTTGCTGCTAAAGGAATAGGGACTGCTGCTAAAGGATTAAGGACTGGTAGTAAAGGAATTGATGCGGGATTTTCCGGTGGTGCTACTTCTATTGCAAATATGGTACTGCCTAATATAAAAAACAAAGTCGGTAGGATTATAAAAGACAATGTATTAGCTATTGCTTCAGAATCATTAGAAGAAGGAATCCAAACAGGAACAGGAAAACTCTCTATGCAAAGCACTTTGGTAGAAAACGGTTATGCCAAAAAACAACCATGGACTAAAACGGTATGGGACGGTTCAAATGAAATGCGAGATTCAATGATCGCAGGAGGCGTAGGGGGGCTATTGTTCAGGAATATAGGAATGCTAATTAGTTACGCTTCTACCTATCGAGAAAGAGATGCTAGGAGGGCTTTAAAAGCAAAGTATGATGATTTTTATGATACTATGTCATCAACGATTAAAAAAGATTTAACAGAGCTTAAAAAAGCAGAGAATGATGGTGATGTTGAGAAGGCATCAGAGATAAGGAGAAAGATGCAAGATGAAAGTGTTTTAGAAGCACTTAGGCTTGATCTTATTCAACAAAATGATATTGGCTATACCGCTTATGTTGATAATTTGACAAAAATGATAAAGGCTTCTGTAGAAGGAGATCAAGATGCACTTACAGAAGCAGGTCTTAATCAAAAAGAAGATGAGGATTTAATAGCTGACTTAATAGCTAACGGGGAAAATTATTTAGCGGAAGCAAAAAAGACTAAAGATCAATTAATCAAAAACCTAAAAGAGACAAAAAACAATTATGAAATTGCACTGCATATTACCCGTTTAGAAAAAGATCAAGAGCTGACTGAATCTAGGGCATTAGCAAAAAAAGATGAATATGAGAAACTTGGTTCAAGTTTAGATAAAGATTCAAAAGAACTTGGGGACAATTATTACGATATATTATCTTATATAAAGGAGATAGAAGACAGTATTGAATCTAAAGAAAAAGAAAAAAAAGAAGCAAAGGGATTAACCAAAGACCAAAAAGATGCTTTAGACTTAGAAATAGACGGATTTAAAGAAACTCTTAAAGAAAGAGAGGCGGATTTAGCAGCATTAATAGATAACATATCATCTTCAAATAAAGAAGATGGAATCCTTGAGTATGTACTTAGAAGGGCGGAATATAATCAACTTTTAAGAACTCAAGAATTTATTCAAGAAGAAATTAATGAATGGAGGACACCGGAAAAAAGAAAAAAAAGAATCATAGAACACGCCGTTAAAAGTATTGATAGTGCAAATACTTTATATGTATTAGATGAAATTGGAAAGACTTTAGATAATCTAAATGCCGTAACTCCTGAAATAAAAAGAAAAATAAAAGCTAAGGAAATAGAGATTAAGGCTAAAGACAATAGGATAGGTGAGAAAGCATTCAAAGCGGGTAAAAGCAACGATACTAGTGAATTTGAAGAAGACGAAGATACTAGTAGCCCTGATACTGAGACTGCTGAAGATGAAACAAAAGAATCCCCTGATGACTCTGGGACATCCCCTTCTCCTGAAGTAGAGGAAGTAATTAAAGAAACAGAGACAAAGGTTTCTGAGAAAGAGGATATTGATAAAACCATTGAAGAAAAAAAGGCAGAAGAGGAAAAGTTAAATCAAAAGGGTCAATCATCTTTAACAAAAACTCAAGAAAAAAAAGATAATTTAACCGCAACAGAAAGTGAGATAGAAGAATCAGAAAAAGAGTTAGAGGAACTAAAAAACAATAAAAAAACAGACGATGAAACTATAAGTAAGTTAAAATCTGAGAAAAAAGAAGCAGATAAAAAAATAGCTGAATTAGAGAAAAAAGATAAAAAAAGCAAAAAGGATATAAATGATTTAAATAAAATCAAAAAAGATAGTGATGCAAATCAGAAAACAATTGATGATTTAGAAAAGGCTAATAAAGTTAAAGACAAAGGAATATCAGAAAAAAATAAAAAATTATCAGAGTTAAACACTAAAAAAGAAAAACTAGAAAAAGAAAAAACGGATTTAGAAAAAAGCAATACTGAATTAAGCGGTCAATTAAAAACTGCACAAAAAGAGTTATCAGAACTAAAAGATAATCAATCAAAATTAGAAACTGAAATAAATACTTTAAAGGCATCTAGGGTATCTATTGAGGAAAGTACAGTTAAAAAAGCCAAAGAAATAAAAGAGTTTAAAGAGCCTGAGAAGCCTGAGGAAGTCAAGGAAGAATCTAAAGAAGAGCCTAAGGAGGCAGGGTCATACAATTATAAAGTCGGGGATGTTATTGAAGACGAAAAAGAAATACAAGAGTTTTTATATGGTATTGAACGTGTACTAAGAGTTGAACCGGTAAGAATAAGCAATATTGAAGAATATAAAGAAGAGTCTGATTACCTAGACCCTAAGTCAATTAAGTCAATTAAAATAACGTCAATTAAGTCAACTAAATTAGAGGGGGAAGACGAGGCTAGGAGTGAATATAAGATAGTTATAGGGTATAAAAAAGACAGTGGTTATAAAACTCAAAAGGAAGTTAATGAAGAATTTGCAAGAACAGGCATAAAACATAGGCTTTCTACAGTAGGAAGTACGGTTAGGGATGTGTTTTTAAAGGAAAAAACCGCAACTGATACTACCGTAAATGAAGCTGCACCAGCCCCTACTCTAAATGTAACCGCTAAAGCTCCGGTAAAAGCTAAAGACGCTGACGGCTCATTTTTTAATCTTTCTACCGAAAATTTTGAAGAAATCCTTAAAGCACTACTTGTTTATGAATTTAAAGAAAACGCTTTCTTAAACCCTTTATTAGAAACCCTAAGCGGAAATGATTTTAAAGGGTTAAAGGTTAAGTTAATAGAATTTAAAAGCAATGATGCCAAAAAAGTTGCTTATTATGATACTTCTGATTCGACCATATATATTAACGAGAAAGTTTTAGGAGGTTCGGTAATAAGCATAGAAAGCCTAGGGCAGGTTATTGCACATGAGATGGTTCATTATTTGACGGCTGAGACAATAAATAGATACTTTAATAAAAAAGGTAAGTTGTTAAAATCATATAGGTTTGCTCCTAAAGAAATTCAACATTTAGAAAGTTTGTATAGAATAGCTAAGAATAGTAAAAAGAATATTGAGGTAGAATATGATGTAACTAATCTACATGAATTTGTAGCACAAATGATGACTAACAGTGATTTTCAGAAAAAAATGAACTCTGTCAACTATTCTTCTAATCAAAGTTTATTTGAAAGATTTATACAAGTAGTTACCGATATATTAAACTCTGTATTAAAAAAACTAAATAAAAATGCAGTTACTTATAATTCAATAAAAACAATATTAGAAATAATCGATAATAAATCAACATTAAAACAAACAGGAAAACCCTCAACTAAAAGCAAATTAAATTCACCAAAAGACATAACCGACACCGCTAAAGAATTAAAAAAAGAACTAAATGAAGACCTTAAATTATTGCAGAAAATACAAGAAAAAGATACACCAAACCAAAAACCTCAAGTAATATTCGAGAAAGTAATAGAAAGCATAGCGACAAACTTTGGGGAAGATACAGTAAAAGATATATATAAAATACTTGCAAATGGATGGGAAACCAATAATCCTGGCAGTAAAATAAATTATGATAAGGTTTATAATAAGATATTTGAACAAACACCACAGCCTATACAGACTACCGCCCCTATTCAAGAAACAAAACCAGAAGATAACAAGATAGAAGATCCTTTATCTGAAAATAGGAAAGGAGCTCAAAAGTCAATAATAGACAATACAATAGCTACAATAACTGATATAATGAGAGCCGCATTTTTGAGTGTTCAAATGAAACGTGTAATAAAAAAAGTAACCGTAGAAACAACAGAAATAGAAAGCGAAAAAGGTTCAGAAAAAACAATAACCTCTTATAATGATCAAGACACTTCAGAGACTCTTAATCAAAATGATTTTATTGATTCTGACCAGTTATTAAAATCAGATGTAGCAAATAAAAATACCGAACTTGAGTTAAGAATACCTGAAAAATTAAGGGATGTTAAAATAATAGTATATAAAAGTAAAGATGGGTCTGTAAGAGAGGTTACAACTTTTGGTCAATGGGAAGATATTGAAGGTAATGAGAAGTATATTAAAGTTAATGGCAAAAAGCAACTAAATCCTAGATGGGTAGAAAAAGTTCCTGTAATCGCTTATGAGAAAGGAAGCAAAAACGCTAAAGGATTATTCTTTTTACATGAAGGTGAATGGTATAATCACACAAATATAGGTTCTAAGGATAATGTAGCAAGACAAAATTCAATAATAAAATCGGCGAGAAAAATTATTACTGAGACAAGGAACAGTCTTTTAGCAAATAAAGACGGCAAATTAGATATTACCATAACAGATAAAACAGGAGGGTCTTTTGTTTTTACAGAAAGCCCTACATCTATAACTGATGCAAACCCTGATGCTTTTTTTATATCAGTAGATGGAGGAGTTTTAAGAGAATATCCTAGCGGAAAAATTTTTAAAGGACAATTAAACCATAAAATAAATGAAAATAGTCTCAGGCCCGGCCGTTTATATTATGTGGTAAAATCTATTAACGATGGTGAATATGTAGCTTTGCAATTCAGAAAAGAGGAGTTATCAAAAGATATAAAAGATAGCTTGTTATTAGTCTTAGAATCTTATTTTAAAGAAGACGTTAAAAATAAAAAGAAAGATAGTATATATAGCTTGCTTAAAAATGAGGGAATAGATATTAACAAAATACAAGAGTTAGAAAACTACCTTGGTTTATTTATTCACATGACAAAACTTAAACAAGGAGAGTCGGTTAATAAGTTTATTGGCGATAGGGAGAGCAATGATAAAATTCCTGACGGATCTACATATATTTTATTTGATAAAAAAAGACTATATTTTGGAATAAAAGGATCTTATAATAAATCTGTAAGTTTTAAAGGTTCTACTACTGAATTATCTTCTTTTTTAGATGAACTATATCAAAACGATTCGTTTTTAGGATTAAAGGAGAATAAACAAGTATATCTAGTTAATGCTAAAGAAAATCAAGAGGGCTATGAAATAAACGCTATGGGCGAGTATAACAAGTTCCTTAAAGGCAAGTTTAAGACAAATATAAAATCGTTTAATATAAGCAATAACAACACTCCAGTTTACGCTACGGTTGTACAACCTGTCATAGAATTTAAGCCATCATCTCAGGTTACTGAACTTGAAAAAGTAGAAGATGTATTTGGTGAAAAGCCTGAAACTCCTAAAAGCAAAACGCCTAGTAGAAAAGATTTAAGTGATGAGGATATTCAAAATATAGAATCTATTAAAAATGAAATAGCAGAATTAGAAGAATTAAATATTGATACAAGTTCTTTAAAAGAAGAGTTAAAGATATTAGAAACAGGAAATAAACTTGAATCACCGGTAAGAATATCAGAAACAAATCAGGAAGATAAAAACTTTGAAGAGGCGTTAAAGTCAACTTTTGAGATACCCGGTATATACAATAATAATTTCTTTGAAATTGTAGCTGCTATCACTAAAGATCTAAGAGACAAAATAAAAGATAATGAAAAGGTAGATCAAAAATTAGTACTTCAAGAATTAAGGAAAGAATTTATCGATTATGCTAATCTTAAAATAAAAAAATTAGATGATATAATAAATAAAGGAAAGAAACTTAATAGACCTAAAGTAATTATGGATACTTTAGAAGAGGGTAAAGAAACATATAAAACTGTCTTAAACAACTGGGAAACAGTAGAAAAAGCCGTATTGGAAAGGCTTAGCAAAATGACCAATATAAAAGAGGGAAGAATGCCGGTTGAAGGGAAACTTGATGATTCTACTGAAATAGAAAAAAACTGGTCAAAAACTTCTTTAGAAGAAAATGGCAAATTGAAAATATCTTATAGGGTTAAAAGATTACTGGATTCTATACACGATGTTGACTCTGATGGTAGTTTTAAAAAAGGGTTTTTAGGAGTCCCTTTATATGTCGGATTTGATACCGTTATTGATGTCATCGAAAGCATAATGGCATCACCAGAACAAATAGACTCTGATTTTAACTCTTTTATTCAAAGGTTAAAAGACCACGCATATATACATAAATGGTTGCCTGAGCTAATAGAAATATTAGAAAAAGAAGATCAACAGGTAAAAAATGAGTTTGTTTCTTATTTTGATAAACATACCATAGAAATGAATTTTTTGATCTGGTCAAGAAATAAAAATGGGACTTATACCGCACAAAGTTTTCAAACCGATGCCTCAAAAATCGGTAGGGTTATTAGAGAAATATGGGATTCTAACCTAAAGAGATCTACGCTAACTACTTATAAATCCGGGCAATACACGATAAATAAAGAAAAAGCAAAAGAACTTATCTCTGTATATGAAAAATGGAAAACAATAATTGACAGACTCCCTAAAGGCAGAACAAAAATTACAGACGAAATTTCTAATGCAGAAATAAAAAACTGGTTCTCGGATTTTGGGATTCTCCTCTCAGAGGGAACTATAAACCATTTAAAAGAAAAAAAATTAAAATTTAAATCAAAAACAGTCGGGGAAGGGTCTTTGTCTTTTGTCGATCAATTTAATATAAATTATGGCTTGTTTAAATTGCTATCTGATAACCTTAAAAAAACAATAAATGAAAGCAATACAGAGTATATAGAAAACCTGCAAAACCACCCTACCAATGGCGGTGCCGGTATAATAAAAGGTCTTATAAACCTTGAAAGCGAACACTCTACTGTACACAAAGGAAATTCTATACAAGACGGAGGAAAAGGAATATTTTTGTTCACAAACCCTACTCACGGCACTGATATAATAAAAGCATTAAAAAACGATGAGGAGTTTAGGAATACATTAAGAACCAAACCATTTAATAAACACTCATTTATATTGGATCTACTTGAAGGGGACTTGTATTTTAATGACAGCTTTAGTGTAGAACATTTAGGAATAAATGCCTTTAAAGAAATGGGGAAAAAATTATTTGGTGATAATTCTATAACCTCACTATCAGAAGCCGATCATGAACTTGTTAAGTTAGGTCTTTTCCAGGATTCAAAACAAAATAAAATAGAAACAAAAGTAGGTAAACACCAGAATATAGTAGTCAGAATGGCAAGGATGTTTTACCCTACCATGTCCGATAAAACACAGATGCTTGAACTCAATACAGGAGTCCTTAATCTAACCAGTTCTGAACTTATAAATGAGGAAGGTGAACTAAAACTAAGGGACGATTTACTTGAGTTTATGTATTCCCAGTTAGTAAAACCCGAACTAGAAAGGATTGTAGATCATTCGGCAAACTTGAAAGAAGGTACTAATATTAAAGATTATGACAACTCTGCTAATATGTTCCTTCTTATACCTGAACTCAATAATATTTTTTACGGAAAACAAAAAGATGAAAAAATAAGAGCAACGGCACTTATGTCTTTAGACCCTTATAATCATAATGTAGAATGGTTTGAAAGAGAACTAAAAAAAGAAGCTAAAAAAGTAATATCAGACCTTGTATTAAGCGAAGTAAATAAAAAGATAGAAAAATGGGAACAAAACGGAGTGTTCGAAAAAAGCAAAGGCGGTGTTTTTTCTTCAAAATTTTTAGATAACAAATACTTACAAAAATTTTACGGGGCGAGTTCGGAAATGAAAATACGTTTGGCCGCAAATGATTTTGTGATAAATAGCTTAATAACAAATGCCAATTTCCATGCACTTATTGCCGGTGATCCTGCCCTGTACTCAAAAGATAATATAACAAAGTATTTTCAAGAGGGTAAAACTTATATACCCCTTGATAAATACGGTAATGATGTATATTCAAAAATAAGCAAAGAAATAGGTGTTAATATAGGAAAAAGGCTAGCAGAGATAATAGCCCCGGGAACAAGGCTTGCAAATTCTAAAAACGAAAAATATACCCAAGTGTTCATGAACGACGCTGTCGGAATGGCTTCTAACGTTGTTACCTTAGTTGAAATGTCTTATAACAATAAAAAAGACATTGATTATGCAAAGAAAAAAGTTTCTGAATATGAAAAAGCAAAAAATGAAAACACAAGAAAAGGCATAAGGGATGCACTTGCCAAAAGGTTTCCTAAAATAGAACCGTTTTTTAATATAGAATCTACCGATGCACAAGAATACACAACCCTATCGGAACATATAAGGGTTTTAATGGGCGAGGGCAAACTCCCATCAGAAGTATATGAAAAAATTAAAAAGAAGATAAAAATACAACAAGAAGCGGAGGCATTAGGTTTCCCTATACCAAACGATGCTTTATTGAATTATAACGAGTGGGAATTGGCATTACAATCCACTAAACCAGTATATGTGGGTCTGGTTGATGACAAGGCTTCTAATGCTATGAGAATGGTATATATAAAGTCTTCTGCTTTCCCTTTAATACCGCAAATGACACAAGGGCTTCAAATGGACAATTTAAGAAGGCTACTTGAAAAAAACGAAATGGAAACGGGAAAAAGCGTAAGGGCATCTTATGCCAGTGCAAATAAGGTAGGAGGGGTTAAAAACCCAATCACCCCGTTTCTTTCCGACGGCACTTTTGACAGCTCCCTTACTACTGAAGCATTAAGGCAGTCTTCTTTGGAACTTAAAAGGGAAGACTTTAGGATACAGCAGGAGATACCGTTTAAGAAAAACCAAACAACGGTATCACTGGTAACGCAAGCCATGAAACTATTGTTTGGCGATGGTATTTTAAATATTAACGACTTTACCTACAATGGTGAGAAAAAAACTGGCAAACAGTTAAAAGAAATTTATGATTCTATATTTGATCAGTATATAATTCAAAAAAAGAGATCTCTTTTTAAGGAACTAGGATTAGATGACAATGGTAATCCTTATTCCAAAGACCCTGCTACCGTAATGAAAAAGTTACAGGAACTACTTATAAGCGAGGCAATAAAAAGAGGTTATCCAAAACAAGATATTAAAGCCTTAAAACTAATAGAAAAAAAAGACAGTAACGGTAAAGTGGTGGGACTTGAATTTAATAGCCCTTTGTGGATGTCTCCTAATTCAAATAGATACGAGTCGTTATTGAACTCAATAGTTACCAATATGCTTGTTAATATCAAATTGCCTGGCAATGCTTTTACACTGGTATCAGAAGCCGGGTTTAAGGTAAAGTCCAGCCTTGTAGGCATAGATCAAAGCAAGATCATATTTACTTCTAAATTTAGCGGTGAATTAAAGGGTTATGAAAACGGTAATTTAACTCAAGTTTTTTTACCGTCTAAGTTCAAAGACAATAACGGCAATCTCATAGAATTAATAGATAAAAACGGCGTTCCAAACCCTTTGTATGTTGAAATAGGGCGTGATGGCAGGTTAATGTTAATAGAAAGTATGATAAGCCCTGAATTATTAAATATACCTTCTTTCAGGATACCTAATTCAGGGCATGTGTCTATGGTGCAAGCTGAAATAGTTGGGATACTGCCAACAGAAGCGGGAGAGGTTATGATACTGCCAAAAAACATTATTCAACAAAAAGGTCTTGACTACGATGCAGATAAAGAGTTTACTTATCAGTTACATACTTATGTAGATAAAAAAGGAAAAATAAAAGCATTAACAGAGGAAAGTATAAACGAAATATTAAAAGAAAAAGATAAAAAGAGCTTTGACGAGTTAAATGATGGCAGTCCTGAGAGCAATCTTATAATTGCTATGTTTGGTAATGATCCTAATTTTAAAGAAGACGAAATTGAAAAAGAAAGCTATATTGGCAGGTTAAGGGAAAACTTAAAAGAAAGGCTTTATGAAAACGAGCTTGTTAAAATACATTCTGCAGTCCTTTCTAACAAAAGTGATAAAGTACAGAAAAAGATAAACAAAATACTTTCAATAGAATTTGCAAAGAAACAGGCAAGTTTAATAGAAGAGGTAAAACAGGAGGGTATAGATGATAAGTATTTTACTATATTATCAGATGAGTACCAAAAAAACAAAATGGTATTAAACGCTTCTGGTAAGTTTGGAATTGCAGTTTACTCAAATTATAGCGTATTTCATTCTATGGTAGAACAGGCTTTAAAAGAAAAAACCATTAGGCTTACGGATTTTGATCCTAACATCTCAAAAATAGTAAACTTTAGCATAACCCTAGGAGGGGTAAAATCCGACGGGATACTAGGCAAAGAAACAACTTTGGCAAAGACAGATCTTCAAAGGCCAATAGCAGAGGTATATTCAGAAAAACAAAATACAGCTACCGATGATGCCAAAGAAAATATTATGGGCAGGGTAAATGTCAATCAAATTACTATTGGCGTGGACTCTTTGCTTACAGGACTAGGATTTGATAAAGGGTCTTTATCTGATGGTAGGGAAGTATCAATACCTTATTTATTCTTATCACAGCCTATTATAATTGATTATGTAGAAAAAATAAAAAGAACAAACTCCTTAACAAAGGAATTTACTGGCAATTCAGAAGAGGAGGTTTTAAAAGAATTAAAGAAAGAATATTTTATAAAAGGCAAAAACGAAAGGGTTGAGGACGATATTACTACCGATACTTTATTTCGTAACCTTAAAAAAGAAAATTCCCAAAACGATATACAGCTTTTAGTCCTTGAACTATTTTTATCACTAGACAGATACGCAAAAAATATAAACACATTACAAAACTTGCTTAATATAAATAAAAGCGGACTGGGTAAATCTTTTTTTGAGACCATTGATAAATATGACAGGATAGAAAATGTTAAAGTTTGGTATAAAACAAAACTGTCCAACGTTTCACAGTTAATAGGCGATTTTGTTAATGATGATGGTATGTCTGAATTAAAACGTCAAGATTATTTAGATAATGGTTATGTACTTTTTTCAGAAAAACTAGTAAAACCGAATAATCCAGTAGGGTCTATGCTTATCCATGGGATAAATACAGGATTTATATTATGGAACGAACACTTTCCTTATGATGATCCTACAATATCAGAAATATTTGATAGTGTAATAAATGCTACAACAGGGGAAACAACATCGTTTAACAGAAAGGTGGAAATAAAGCAAGAGGTATTTAAAGACATTAAAAAATATATATTTACTTCTGATAATCTAGGGTTTCATGAAAATATTTCTAGTTTAAAAAGAAAAGAACTTTTTATCGATGATAATGAAAATATTTCTTTGTCGACTTATTTAAGTAATCTTGTGGAAAGCGAACTTACAAAATATGATTTTATAAAAAATAACAGACTTATATCTAGGTTCTTTTTTAAGCTAGAAAAACACGGTATTCCATCATTAATAAAATTTGATAATGTAAAAGGCGAGAGTTTTGATGAGGACTACTTGTATAATTCTTTAATAGAACTAATGGCAAGAAAAACCCCTTTGCCACAACGTAACGGTAAAGACTACAATAGTAGGGACTTAGCGAAAGATTTAATTTCCTATTCCTATTTAGGAAATCCTATACAAGAAGCGATAGAATTTAATAAATATGTCCCTATTGAATACCTTAATATGACAAATTTCAGTAGGTTAGCAAGATCAATGCAAAACAAATTTAATGAAAACCTTAACGCAAAATATGATGAGAAAAAAGTAAGCAGGTTTTTAAAGCAGTACTTTCAGCATAACCCAGGGCAACTATTAAAAATAGGGGTAAAACAAATATCAAGCCCGTTATATCACGGGAATACAAGGGATCTTTACAATTTGCAATCTTTTTCCGTAGGCGGTTACGTGGACAAATTTACCGAGGCACAAAAATTACGATTAAAAGAAGCCAATTTTATTGCTATATACAATCCTTTTATGAAAAAAGGACTTAATAAATATCAGATATATGAAAAAACAAAAAACAGATATGAGAGAATATCTACATTAGGGGTCTTTGGGATGGCAGAGTACGACGTAAACAAAGATAATGTGATTAGCATTATAAATACAAACTATATAAATGAAGAACAAAAAAGAATAGGTAAAGGGTTAAAAAATGACGGAAAAAACATAGAAAAATTTTCTCCTAAATCATTATTGGATGCTTTTGCCCGGTATTCTTTTGACCAGCCTTATGTATTTACTTTAATGCCGTTACTAAAAGAACATATAATTAATGGCATAACATTTGAAGTTGTTAATATGGAGGATAGCGGTAATTCTCCTGTCAAATATGATAAAAACAAAAAAGCAATAGAAGTTGATAGTTATTTTATGACAAACAAAGAAAGAAAAGATGTTGCAAAATCCGTTGTAAGGACAATAGCTAATTCAATTACAATAAGCCATCTTGAGAATATAGGCACTAATGAAGAATCTTCGGAATCAAGTGATATGCTTCTTTTATATGAGGAAACAAAAAGCAACCTTGAGGGAAAAGAGGGTTTTGAAAATGATATGGCGTTTAAGGATTTTGACAGTTTTATTTCAGAAATATCCAGTAATAAGGCTTTTCAAGAAATCATGCAAAAAACCGAATATTCTACTGGCAAAAAAGGAAAGTCTGTATTTGACAAATACACTTCTATTTCTAGCGATATACTTAAAAAGGCTTTTGGTAACCAGGGGAATAAAATAACTTACAGTAATATTGCTAATATATTAAAAGTTGAATTAACTAGTATAAAGGAATCAAAAAGCATGACTAATAATCAAGAGACACTAAATATAATACAAGAGGCAAAAAACCGGCTTTCAAGTCCGGTAACAATTAACCCTTTAACTATTGAAGAAGAATTAAGTAGTGTGTTAAAATGTAAAATATAATGGCAGGATGTAGCAGTTATGAATCCGTTATCGGCCACATGGAAGTAAACGGTATAATAAAAAAAGGCGATAAAAGCCACACGATCATTGACGGGAAGTTAGATGTTTTTAATAAATGGAACATGGAAGTTACTAAGATGGCTTCTGAGAAACATGGTGTCCGTGATAAAAATGGAAACCTACTTTTTAACGTTGTAAAAAAAGATCTTTTAGGGAAAATAAGTTATCATGCAGAGCCTTTTGTATCCCTTTTTCAAGAGCTAGACAATAAAATATCGTCTAAGAAAAAAAATCAAAATATTGTAACAGAAGATATTGAAAAATATGAAGGTAATTTAAGCGACTGGAATCCGGTAAGCCAATGGGCAGGTCAGGTTAATTTCAGCAAAGAGCTAAGAACAATGTTAATGGATCAAATAAAGTCAGTATTAAATGAAATAAAATCCATAACAAAGCAAAAAATAGAAAATGATAATAACAAAGAATATGATCAGGATACCATAAAAAAAAGAAGCAAAGAATATTCAGATCAGATAACAGAATTAAAAAAACTAAAAGACAGGTTACAAGAGAGGTTGCCTATTATAAATTCTGATATATATTATCTCACTCAAGAAAGGAATTTGTATCAATTTAATTGGCAAATAACAAAGAATTTGGAATTAGCCGAATCTATATTATTTTCTGATAACCCATCCGATAGCGAAGTATTATATGCAAAAAAAATTATAGAATACACTATTAATATTTCTACTATTGAAAAAGGCGTTGATAATATTTTGTTTGATCAAAGTGATTCTTTTGACGAAAATAATAAGAACATATTACATCCAAAACTTTTAGATAAATTAGGAAAAGCATTAACTAAAGCTAATTCTTTAAAGGCTCAACTTAATACAAGAGAACAAAATATTATAGAAAGAGAAGTAAACAATGCCCTTAATGTAAAAAAAGAGTTGTTGTATAAAGATATAACAGCTGCAATGAATGATACTAATATAGCTGACATGTACACTATGGATATTACTTCTGGGATATTTTCAGAAAATGGGGTCTTGCCAAAAGCTATCCAGAAAATTTTAGAGGATGCTTTTTCTACTGTATTATCGGAATCTAATATGGATAGGGACGAGTTGGAAATGCTTATACCTGATTTAAATCAATCGTTAAGACAAAAGGGATATTTTGTTAGGATACCAGGAGTCTCAGGGGTGCATTATGATATTTTCAGGGCTAAAAACAAAAACGGATCTTTTGAAGACACAATAACGCAAAGGTATTCAGTTGAATTTTTGCAAAAAAGAAGAGCTATAATTGATAGGTTTAAAAGTAAGCTAAAAGGCATATATACTAAATCCAACGATCAATTAAGTTTAAATATTTTTCATGATGCTTATTACGATAGAGACCGATGGTATAGGGCAAATACAGTTGTAATTAACCCTATGTACCTCCCTGAGATACAACAGTTTAAAGAATATACATATGAAGAAACCCCAGAGTCTATTGCTCATGTCAATAAGCTAAAGGAGATACTAGGTGATAAGGGGTATCAGGAGGAGGTCCAAAATCAAATGGATATTATAAAGGAATATTTAGCCGATTTAAAGCAAGAGGAAACAAGTTTTAAAGCTGCTAATGAGCTTTATGATTTAGGGCGTAAGGAAGCAGATAGAATAGCTTCTGAGACAAATAGCTCAAAGGATTTAGTTCAATCTTATGATGTTAAAAATAAAGAAATAGAGGTTGTTGAAGAAGATTTAAATAATCTAGAAATTGATAAGAAAGCCACTTTAGATAGTATTGAAGAAGAGATAAAAAATTCTAATGAAAAGGATGAGATAGATACTCTTAATTCCGATCTTAAAGCCAAAAAAAAGGAATTTGAAGACAATAAGAAAACTTTAACAGAGTCCAGAGATAAATTAAATGATGAGTTTAATGCTATTTCTAAAGCAATAGAAGACACTAATGCAAAAGACAAAGCAGTATATGCAGAAGAAACCAGGAAAAATCAGGAAAAAGCGAATGCCATATTTGCCAGTCAAAAAGAAAAGCTAGAATCATGGAAAAAATTTAACAACCCGTTTGATACAGCCGTAATGTTTAACGAAAAAAGCATGGAGGATTCTGAGCTCGGCTATACAATGAAGTATAACTATTCAATACCTAAAAGAAATGAAAGTGGTAGGGATACAGGATATTATGACGAAAGGTTTGATATAATAGAAAACGATGAGGCTTTAAAGAATTTCCATACTTTCCTTGTAAAATCAATAAGGAAAATGCACAGCAGATCCCCTTATGAAGTAGCTAAAAACTTTAATCAGGATTCTTTAGTTCATGTAAGGAAAGGAATGAGGGAAATTTTACTTGACGAAAACATTCCTTTTTTGGAAAGAATTTCAGAGTCATTTAGGATTCTTATAGAAAAAATAAAATCTTATTTCAGAAAAGACATTCGAGATACTCTTAGCCATGCAAAAATAGATCCGCTTACAGGAAAGCCACAATATAGGGTAAATTCGTCTTTTTTAAAGTCAAATAAAATTGAGATAAACCGTAGGTATAATATTGAGCTTATAAGGCTAAAAAACGCTTTAAATATAGGCATGTCCGAATATATTGATCCTTATATGATGTATAATTTAGAAAAATTAGATCCGTCGGTAATATATATATTAGCTGAAAATTTTAATGTAAAACCTACTATCAACGCATTACAAAAGAGGCTACAAGAAACAGACTTAACAAATGTTAATATACAAAAACTTTTAAAAGAAGCTATTACCCACCAAGTAGTGCAAGACAGTTCTTTTGATCTGCCTAAAATACTTGAGGAGTATCTTTTTCTTACTGCTGAATATTCCGCTAGGCAAAAAGTACTACCCACATTAAATCTATTAAAAGATCATTATACTAATATAAAAGATAAAAAAAATATTGGCAATACAAGGACTAATGCAATTAAGCAAATGGATAGTTGGATGGAAAAAATAGCTTTAAACAATTTCAAATCCAATGACGAGCATATAGAACAAAGGATAAGGAATATAGTAAGACCTAATTTAACAGAAAAAGAGGAGGTTGAAGAGCTTACAAATATTATAAAAAGCAAAACTGATGGGAGGATTTATTCTAGGAATGACAAAGAAAAAATAAAAAAAATAAATGATATTAAATTAGAACTCAAAAAAAAATATGAAAACACTAAAGACAAAGAAGAAAAAGAGCAAATTAACGAAACTTTAAAAAGTTTACAGGAGATATTAAATAAGCTAGGTCAAAAGTTTGCATGGGGAAAAATATTTGAAGCCGTACAGGGTTATACAAAGTTCCATTATATGGGTTGGAACGCAAAATCGTTTTCGACCAACTTTAATGCCGGCCAATTATCAAATATGTTAGCTGCTGAGTCCGGACGGTACTTTTCATCTCAAAATTTATTACGTGCCAATAGAATAATTTTAGGATCAACTTTAAAATATCTTTCACAAAATACCATAAAAACAAAAGGTTCTAAAATAGCAAGTGCTTTTATGGAAGACATGAGAATACTTCAAGACTCTTCTTTTATTTTTCAAAATAAGAGCCTAAGGCATATAAGGAAAGCATTTTTTAAAAAATTAAGTCCTTATGAGATAACCAGGAGTACAGAATATTTAAACCAGTCGCCTATAATGATTTCTATATTATTAGAGACTGAAATTATTGGTAAGGACGGTACTAAAAGCAATGTTTTTGATTCTACTTATATTGATAAAAACGGAAAACGCAGGTTAGAAGATAATTTCAGGACACAAGACAATGTTGAAAACTGGGAGGAATTAAACGGCAAAGAATATAGGGATACTTATAATAAAATAGTATGGACAATAATCAATTTACATGGCAACTATCACGGTCTTTCATCTGTAATGATGAATGATAATCCGATTGGCAAGGCATTATCATTGTTTAAAAAATGGTTACCTAGGGCTGCTTATAAAGAATGGGCTATTGAGCAGGATGATATGGCTATGGGCAAAAAGCATAAAGGCAGGCAAAGATCACAGACACATGTAACAAAATTATTAGGTGGTGTTTTTTCAGGTCTTACTGGTGCTGGGGTTTATACTTTTGGGTGGTTTTCTTTACCTGTGATGATAGGATTTAATGCGTTTGTTGTACACCGTTATGGTATATCTAATAATGTAAACGTTTTAAAAGAATCCCTTTTTGTTGTAAAAGAGATGCTAAAGAATTTTATCAAAATACCTTTAAATGTTATATCAAAAAAGCAAATAGTAAAACAAAGCAGTTATGATATGTTCAGGGGAAGTTTTAAAAGAAATGAATCCGATATTGAAGACTTATCAGATGAGGAGATAAAAGAAATGGACGAGGTGGATATAAGTAATATGCGTGCCAATATTATGAAGCTATCTTATAAGCTATCTTATTTTTTATTGCAATTAATGGTTTATCACCTTTATTTTGATGAAGACGACGAAAAGGATTCACCGGCTAGAAAAAAATATAACATGCTTATGAATATTAGCATGCAATGGGCTTCTGAGGCTAATATGTTTGAAGACCCTTTGTCTCTTGTTAGTGGTACTTTTCAACATATAGCGACTTTAGGATTTATTGAAAGAACAGTTGAACTTGGAGATGCAATAGATGGTTATTCCAATGATCATGATATAATATTAAGCGGTCCTAATAGAGGCGAGAGCAAGGCTTATAATTCTATTCAAGACCTCTTTTTCCCTAGTATAGCACAGAAAGATTATGGTTTTCATAAAATGAGGCAGAGAAAATATTTTAAGCATCCATTTGATAATTGGAATATAAGTGAAACTGATGAGAAAAGGCGTGATATTTCTGAAATAAAGGCTAAGGTAGAAAATCAATTAGGGGATTATTTTGACGAGGAAGGTACTTATTACAGTAGTAGGGAGATAGGGCAGATAGTAAGAAAAACTTTTAAGGATAAGCAAAGGGGTGAAAGTTATGATAAACAGCTTAAACGTTATAAGAAAATACTTGATAGGTTATTTAATAAAAGCGGCGAATTTATTGATAGTTTTAAAGAAGATTCCGATGATAGATTATTGGAGATAAGGAAAGAAAATAAAAATAATCTTAAAAAAGCAAAAAAGCTAGAGGACGGTAATTAAAATTTTTTAATAAACCAAAAAAAAGAGGATCATCCCTGGCCCTCTTTTTTGTTTTATTTTTATTATACATTTTATTTAGTTGGCATTTCTTTTTGTTTATATTCTTTAACTACTTTGTTTATTTCTTTTGTAAATGCTTCTTTACGGCATTTACTATACTTCATAAACTGGTCTATTTTATCAATTATAGAAAATTCTTCATTTGATTTATCAAAAAGATCATCAATTAAAATTTTCACATTTTCGTTAAAGTTTATACGGATTTCGTCAATACTTTTTCTAAATTCTTTTAATTTTATTTCTTTATAATTTGAGTTAAATAATTTATTTTTGTTTATAAAACAAAATAATTCATGATCATTAAATTTTTCCTTATGAAAATAATCTGCTTTTAAATAAATATTTTTATGATTTAGACCATATACACTATTATATTCTTTTCCATACCATTTTAAATCAAAAAACGAATAAAATTTATTTTCATATTCAATAACAAATACTAAAAAACCTTTATAATTTATATTTATATTTTTAAGACTTATAATATATTTACGATCATATGGCTCTTGAAAACTTGTTGTTTCATTAAATTCAAGTCCACATCCGTTTACATGATTAACATCATCATTTTTTATACTAGTTATTTGAGGAAAAAAACTCTTTTCATTTCTTCTATCCCAGTCTTCTTGTGCAAAGAGGTAAAACTTTGCATTTTCTCCTTTATACATTTTTGTTTTGTCTAAGATTGTAATATTTTAATTTATTTAGTTGAACCGATGCCTCATCTAGGCAAAGCCGTAAATTTTCACATGAATCACATAGATCATTAACATGTTTAGGATCATTATTAATAATATATTTATCCATTAATTTTAATTGTTCAAATTGTTTAATTAAATATTTTGATTCAGATAGAACCCTTTCTATTGCTTCTTTGTTTAATTTATACTTTTTCATTTTAATTTTTTTTAAAATTTAATTAAATTATACTGTATTCCAATCCCAATAAAAAATCCATTCTTAAAACCGTTACCTATACCATATCCTGCCATAGGCCCTATACCAACCCTTTTTGTCTTAGGCATGGATACCTGGTATGATCTTAATGATATAGTCTCAGAATATGGGTTTTTATTAGTAACCTGGGCAAATGGCTTTCTCTTGCCAAATCCCAATAACCCAGATTTTTCACTGCCTATCAGAACTACATAATCATTCCTTACTTTAAGGCTTAATTTTGTTTCTGAGGCATTAGTTAAAAAGTAACCATATACCCATCCATCAAGGTCAAAAAAGCCTTTATATGATGGGTATATGGAGTCTTTAGGAAACTTTATTATCTCTGTCTTACCAGTTATTTCTAATTTAGTTTCCGTGGAAAAATTTGTTACACTGCCTTGTTTAGATATGTGCTTTTTTAATCGGTTTACTTCTTTCTGTAAAATTTTTGTTGCACTATCATTGGACTGGTATCTTAAAAAATCCCTTCTTTTCTGAGTACTATATGCGTTTATCCTCGCTACATGTTCGCCGTTTTTATTTACAGTAAATTTTATACTGTCTGATAACGTTGAGTTTAGGCTTAGTAGTTCCTGATAGTTTTGGTTTTTGTTATAATATAATGACAATAGTATTAATATTATTACAATTCCAAAATAGCATATAATTTTCAGATTTTTCATTTGAATAAAATTTGAAATTCTGCGTTAATAAAAGATTTATAATACCTTGCTTTTTCTTCGGTAGATCTTCTTACGGTAGTAAATATACCTTTTTTCCCTTGAAATAGTAATACTAGGCACATACCTTTTTTTGGTAGGTTGTATAAACCGTCATCAGTATCGTATTTAATAAAACTGCTACTCAAATTGCTAAAATCCGTTTCAAAAACTTGCAATAAAACTGCTGTTTCTTTTTCATCAAGTAAATTTAATTTTTTGTACCTATGAGAAAATTTTATTGTTATCATTTATTTAAACTTTAGTTAATCGTTCCTGTTTTTCATTTATAAATTTGTTAAAATTTAAATTAACATATTTATCATCTTTAAAATATATAATATCTCCAGTATTTAAAGAATTTCCATCAAAAATATCACCAAAATTTTTAGATAAAACAATAGTTTTCACAGGTAATGATTCTGAAAAATAAAATCTTCTTTTATATATTCTATCAATAAAAAAGGCATCTATCATTAATATAAATCGCATATGATAATCGCCAATATGATGATCATCACTATATATAAACGTTATAGTTGATCTTTTTAAATGTAGATCTATAAGTTTTTCACTTAGCCCTAAACTTTCATAATACCCTTTTAATAAGCTCTCTGCTTTTTTTTTATTATTTGTTTTTTTATTATTTTTTCTGCTTCTTTCATGATAATTTTTTGTTTTAATAATCATTGTAAAATATAAAATTGTGAATAGTATTACGATGAAAAGATCTTGATTTCTCTTGCAAGTTCCCACGACCATCTATTAATGATATTTTATTTGTGTAATAATCTAATTTTATTTGCTTGTTTTTAAACGTGAAATAAATCTGCTTATCCATAGGCAAACCATTCCGTTGAATAAAACCTAATTCTTTTATAAAATTCACAAAATCATTGTTTAAAATATAAAATACTGACATTATCTTAATTATTTATTTTTAATTTATTATTTACCGGTAGACCCAAAACCACCATCACCTCTTTCTGTATCATTATTAATGCTGTCAATCTTAAATAATTTTACTTCTGGGTTTATCCTAGGAACTAATTGGGCTATCCTATCCCCTTTTGATATAGTATGATGTGTATCTGATTCATTAATTAATAAAACGCATATTTCACCCCTATAATCACTGTCAATAGTCCCTGGTTGATTTAATACTGTAATGCCTTTATTTAATGATAACCCACTCCTAGACCTTACTTCTAAACTAGTATTTTTTTCCAACTCAACATAAATACCAGTTCCAACTAATATCCTATATGACTGTATAAATCTAAATGTCGTAAAATCAGTTAACTCACCATTATGATACTCATCAGTATCTGTATTTAAAAAATTACTTCTTTGATTAAATTTATTAAATGATTTAATAATACTATTAACACATACATCAAAACCTGCCGCCCCCTCGCTCTGAAACTTTGGCATTTCTACGCCGTCTTTTAATTTAATTTTAATATTCATTTTGTTTTAATTTTTTAGTTTAATTTTTATTTTAATTCTTTAACCTTCACACCTATCACAAGTCAATATCTCCCTATTAAATTGCTGTGCTGCATTTATGCTAAATTGGTAATACAAAGATTTTAACCCCATCCTTTCCGCCTCTAAATGCAAATGGTTTATTTCTTTTACAGGGGTATCAGGATGTATCATAATATTTAAGCTCTGTCCTTGATCTATATACTTTTGCCTAAATGATGCTTTTTTTATTAATTTCAGTTGATCAATTTCACCAAAAGTTTTAAATACATTTTTTTCATGATATGAAAGAAAATCTAAACCCTGAACAGATCCCCCATTAAGCAAAATAGCGTCCCATACTTCTTTTGTGTTTTTCCCTTTCTTTTTTAGTAATTCAATTAAAAAAGGATTTTTGTATGTTACTTTAATCTTTGCTAAATCCTTTATATAATAATTGGATTTTAAAGGCTCAATAGATGGAGAAACACAACCTAGTATAAATGAACTGGATTTTGTGGGGGCAACACTCATTAAAGTAGTATTCCTCCTTCCATAGCCTTTTAGTAATTCCGGCTCTCCATATTTTTTAGCAAGTAATTTTGAAGCTCTTTCTGCTCTTTGTTTTATTCTTTTAAACATTGATACTTCTTTTTTGGTAGATTCATCGTCGTCAAAAGCTATATTTTTAGATTGTAAATAAGAGTGCAGACCAAGAGTACCGACACCTATTGCCCTATGGTTTTTTGCAAACCTATGAGCTTTTTCTAAGAATTTTACGCCTTTACTTTTATCAATAAATTCAGATATTACAGAATCAAGAAAATAAACTAAAGTTTCTACGGCTTCGGTATCTTTCCATTCATCATAATAAAGTAAGTTCATTGATGATAAACAACATATAAAACTTTCTTCTTTAGATGATGGCAACATTATCTCAGTGCAAAGATTAGAACAATGTATTTTCATTTTTTTGTCTTTATATACATCGGCAGTGTTCTCGTTTGCATTGTCTTTAAAAAATATATAAGGCACTCCAGTATTTATTCTTTTTTCTAATATTTTTGCCCATATATGTTTTTTTGCTTTATCACCATTTTTCATTTGATTTAACCATTCACGCCCAACACATATTCCGTAATACATCATTTGTATTGGGTTGCCCTCTGTACGGATATTAAGCCATTCGATAAGGTCTGGATGTTCTATGTCAATATATCCTGCAAATTGTCCTTCTCTTGAATTACCCTGTGAAATAACATCAATAGTGGTATTAAAAAGCTTTGCAAAATTAAAAGTTCCGTCAGTATATCCATTATTGGTAATTTTACTTCCTCTAGGTCTTATATCACTAAAGTAAGCAGAAGTCCCTCCACCTACTTTTGTCATCATTCCTACCTCTGCATTAGTGGATAAAATATCTAAAATTGTATCACCTATATAACTGCCAAAACAACTGATAGGTAATCCTTTTTTAGTACCGTAATTTGACCATATAGGAGTTGCAAGAGAGTAACAACCCTTTGACATATAATAATAAAAATTATCGGAAAAATTTTTTATTCCTAATATCTCTTCTGCCCTGTCTGATATTTCACGTACTCTTGTTATTGGATCTGTTCCTTTTATTAAAACTCCTCGCTTTAAAAAAAGCTTGCTATCTTCTGTTAGCCATGTAAACTCTTCCCTATTTTTTAAATAATCCATATTTTTTATAAATCTTCTGCTGTTACTGATTTTTTACCCTTTGAATAATCGGTGCTTGTTTTATTAAAGAAATCTATTTCTTTTAGGCTTATTATTTCCATATCAAACCATTCCGTTGATTCTAAAAGTTTTTTGTCTGGTTCAATACCTGTTTTAAAAGGAAAATTTATTTTTAAAAGAGATTTATTAAACCGGTTTGAAATATATGCTTTTACCGTTTCCTTTGGTATTATATCAAGATCATAATCTCCATATATCCAATCTATCATTTTATATTCTGCCTGCATCGCTTTTGATGAGAGTATTGAAATATATTCATAAAAAAGTTTAGACTTCATTTCTTCCTCTTTAATTATTATATTAGATAATTCAATTCCAAAGCGTCCATGTATTTCTTCCTCTTTACTTGTTGCTTCAATAATATTTGATAATCCTTTAAATAAATTCCTTTTTTTATTAAAGGACATCATTATTAAAAACTGGCTAAATAAAGAAATATGTTCTGTAAAGATAGAAAACAATATAAGTGATAAAGTAAAATCCCAGGCATTAGTATTTCTATCATTTAAGAAACTATTTAAATACTTTATTCGCTCCTTCATTACTGGGATTTCATGCAAGGTCTCAAATTTTTTGTTTAGCCCTAGCTGTTCTATTAAAAAGGAATAAGCGTCTTTGTGCCTTACTTCAGACTCCGCAAAAGTAACCCCTATATCATCAATTTCTGGTTTAGGGAGTCTTTTGTAAATATCCCTCCAGAAACTTTTTACACTGACTTCTATCTGGGATATTGCTAACATAGTCCTGGTTATTATTTTTCTCTCCTGGTCATTGATATGCACTTTAAAGTCTTGGATGTCGCTTGTTAAAGAAAACTCTGTATGTAGCCAATAAGAATGCCTTATTGCATCCTTATATCCTATAAGTTCAGGATATTCATAAGGCTTGATATTATCTCTTTTTCTAAAAATCTTTCTTTTCATAATTTGGTTTTTAAATATCCCATTGACTACTGCCAATGGGATATTGTTTTATAATAATTTCGTTAATTGATTTCCCCACTCGTCTAATAAACCATCAGGGTATTCACTTAAAGTTCCATTTTTATCGATATAAATTTGTGTTATTTTGGTAAGGGTATCATTATGGAATATCCTTACTTTTCTATGGGATATAACTCCTTCCTTTATTGATACCCTAATTGCATTTATAATATGATCACTATTTGTTTGCAAAAATATTTGTCTTTCACCTGATTCTACCATCTCAGCTAATACATTCCCTATATGTGATTGTTCATGTCCTGATAAATTATTTTCTGGATACGTTAGACAGTTAATATCTTTGCTATTCATAAAAAATTCTTTAAAAGTATTACGATAGCATATACTTGGTTTTTCAAATTTTGACAATTCATATTCACATGGATAGTAACCATTATTTTTATCTAAATTTGATAGTATAAAAGAATATTCAACTTTTTTTAAATCTAATTTATGTGAATTATTACCGTAATTATATAACATGCCAATAATAAATTTATTATCATTACTATTTTTTGCAGTCATTATATTTAACTGTCTAAAATTTAATTCACTAAAATTAAATGAAGGATTTTGAATACCATGAAAATTTTTTATAGGTTCTTCTATTGAAAGATATATTGATTTTAACATTTTGTTTTTTTGTTTAATTTTTGTTTAATTTTTTTTATTTCCATGTCTAATACTCGTTTTACTGAATAAAACAAATCTTCTTTACTTCCATTATTTTTAATAACATAATCCCAATTTTTAAAATTATCTAAACTAGTCTCACTTTTATGAGTGTCATTAGAAGTTGTCCTGTTTGAAATTACGTTAATAGTAAATCCGTTTCTTTGTTTTATTGCATCTATAGAAGACTCAAACCTACAATCACTAACAATCCAGTTAGGAAAAAATGATTTTTTAGGTTTAGATAATTTATCATAATCCGAAAAAAACAAGTTGTTCCATATATTAGGGTGTAACTTGTGCATACCGCATTCAGTGCCTAATAACTGTAAAAGAAGCCTAGGTGTCATTTTAACCTTGGCTACTTTTTCGTTATTGTCGATTTTATTTGTTCCTAAATCATAATATAGTTCTTTTTTAGAGTTATAAAGCGGACCCCTGTAATCATGAGGGGATAAAGTATATGATAGGCAGTCCCATTCTTTCCCTAATTCCATACTTTTAAACTTTTCATCCTCTAACTGTTCTCTATTGCAATTAAGCAATATACAAGCCATATCCTTAATTCTGCCGGATATTTTCTTTATCTCAAAATGCTCGTTAAGCAATGTCTTAATTAACATAGCCACGGTATCTTTTCCCGCTTGTTTTTTACCTCCTATTCCTATTAGCATATTTTTTTTGTTTTAATCTTCTCTTGATAAAGTACCATCCCATGATGCAAAATATTTATCTATCTCAGCCTGTGGGGTTATGTGTAATGCCATAATTTTAATATTTTTTTGTTTTGTTTTTTGAGTACATTTCTTTTATAAATACAAGACATTCTTCTAATTCTTTTTTATAATCAGTATGTATAATTTCTATTAAATTATTTAAATGATGTTCTATATTTTTTAAATTGTTTAATACCCACATTTTACCGTTGCGTTTATATGACTCTTCATACTCAATTCGCTGGGTTTCTTTTTTGATTTTTTCATAATGATATGTTATTAGGTTGCTTCTTAATTCAATCTTGCCCATTCTAGTCCAGTTTTTCCCTTTACTATTAAGGAACTCTTTTACATGATAATTACATATTAAAGACCTTAATTCCTTGAAATTCATTTCTTTCAATACATCCGGATCATCTATATTATTAGTCATTTATTTTTTTGTTTAATTAAAATTTGATTAAGTATTTTAACTCCCTTGGCAAATATTAAATCGGAAGGGTCTTTTATGTTTTCTTTTAATAACTCAATAGGTAGATAGTAATCATCAGCTTTGTCTGGGTATATAGAATTTATTAACCCTTTTAGTTTACTGCTTGCGTTAATTCCTGCTTGATCGTTATCAAAAAATATAAGTACTTTTTTAAACCTTTCTATTATTGGCAATAATATTTCTTTTGAAGGATACATCCCCTCGTTTTGAAACCATATTGCATTTAATCCTTGATTTTTAAGTACTCTGTAATCCTTATAAGATTTGGATATAACTAATTGTTTTCCATCAAATAAAATATTATCTATACCGCCAATATCGTCTTTTGTGCAATTGGTTATAAATTTTTTATTGGAATAAGGGTTGTAAATTTTTTTTCTATCATCTTTAAAGCCAGTATAAGCATAAGATATATCACGGCTTTTATATAAAAAATTGCCTTTTTTAGTTCCTAATAGTTTATATTTTAATAAAGGAAATACTTTGTCTTTTATTAAATTTTGTTTTGATATATCATACTGTTGCCAGTAATCTTTGTCTTTATCATTAAACCCTCTTGTATATATATTTATTTTAACGGGGGTTTTTCTTTCCGTTAATTGAATATTTTTTTTTACAGTAGGATTTAAATTTTTATTATCTATTAGCCTTTCTTTTATAAAAGCTAATACATCATAAAAATTAGATAGGTTATAATACTCTTTTACTGCATCAAAACAATCTCTAGACTTTTTATCACAGCCAAAATCATTAAACCATAATTTATTATTGTTGTCAACATCAAACCAGCATTTAGGGTTTCTGTCTATTCTAAAAGGAGATGTAATATAAACTTTTTTATTAGGAATTTGTGAAAAAACCAACCCAAATATGTCCCTTTCGGAAACATATTTGAGTATATGGCTTTTTTCATTATAAATGGAATTTTCTATGTCATCTACAAAATGATCATAAATGCTCATACATTAGCTCCATCTCTCATTACTACTAGACGTTATATCAGGCTCAATTTTAATTGCATCCTTGGATTGTTCATTTGCATTATTACCGTTCATATAATTGGAATTCCTAGTAAATACATGTTCGTTTTTTTCATCATCTACATACTTTAGACCATCCCTGTCTTTTACTTCTTTCCATTCACCTACTGGCTCTATATGCTGACATACAAATTTTCTGTTCCAGTAATTACGGGGTATTTCTAAGAACGTTTTTGATTGATTGTCCCTAATTTTATATTGGTACTCAAGGAAAACATCTAGTAATACTTTTGTATGTTCTTCTTTAAAAAGATCTGGTATTTTCCTTGCAAATTCCCCAAAAGAAGTACATCCTTTAATTTGTTTTCCTATTTCTTCTTCCGTTATGCCTAATCCTTTAAGAATATGGGTAATTTTAGCCAGTCTATTCCTAACCTCTTTTATTTTGAGCTCTGGGTATCCATCTTCATCAGGGTCTTTTCCTTTTAATGGTCCACTAACATCATAAATCCTGCTTCTAAAATCTTTTTCGTCAATTTTAAAAGTGATTTCAATAGCATCTGATGGAGATTTATCCGCACCTGCATTGGGGTTGTATTTAAATTCTGTAATTGTTCCTGAATTTAATCCAAATTGCCCTCCGCTTTGCATTGATAACGACTCGTCTTCATCGCTTTGTAATTCTCCGAAATTGTACTCTTGCATAATTAATTTAATTTTAATGTGAAACTTTAATTGTAAAATTTGTTTTGTAACTTTAATACTTGATATATATCGTTTTCCATTTTTAAGGGTAACTCAGTACTTGATTTTGCACAAAATTTATTACCGTTTTCATCAGTATGACTATTGGTTATAAAAATATGTGATGTTTCTCCGGTATCTTTGTTAAATTCTGTTGTACAAGTAAGTATTGTTGAAAATAATCCCTCAATTGAAACATGATTCTCAAGCATTTTTCCTGCTAATTTCATTTTATACTGCTGTTCTTTTTCATCAAGGATATGATGACATGTTAGAATAACATTTATATCATCGTTGAAATTGTTAAAACGACTTATAAAATCATATATTGATTTTGCGAGATAACTGTATGCGTTAAAGGTAACTTTTTTATCTTTTATGATTAAAACATTCATAAGCTCTATCATAACTAAATAATTAAAATCATCAATAATAATATTTTTAATTTCTTTTCTATCAGTATATATGTATTTTAATTTCTTAGTTATTTCATTTATATTATTTGAGTTGAAATAATTTCCTTTTTTTGGTCCATCTATATCGCCTTTATATTTATTTTTAGATCCTTTAAACGGTAATATATTCCCTGATGCAGTTATTAATATTGTATCATTTGGATTAAGAAATTTAGTACAATATGATTTTCCTGACCCCACATTGCCTACTATTAAAATTTTATTTGCCATTTTTTTCTGTTAATTATCTTTAATTTGTTCAAAATTTTTTATGTTGCCAATCATATTGACCCTAAAATGTTGAGGAAATTCCCCATGCCTGTTTTCAACTAAATGTACAGTCCTGAGATTAGGGTATATATCATTGCCTTTACCGTCTTTTATGTTTTTTCCGAAATGCCTTTGTAGGTTATACCTCTCGTCATTAGGGTTAAACAACGTAAATAAGTAATCGCATTCTTCTGCAAGATTACCAGTGTCTTTTAGATCATCACTACTAGGAAATAGTTGATCCCCAAATTGCTTTTGCCTTTGCATATCCGTCATACTTCTATTTAAATGAAGTATATGGACAAAAGAATATCCGCATAAATTTCTTAATTCAACGGTATATTCTAAGTATTTATCAACATTTTGCTTAATCGTGAAACTTTTCTCTAGTTTGAGCTTTCTTAGGTGATCGGTTACAATGATAGTATATTTTTTTGGATTATTGGGTATATAACCTGTAATTCTTTTGTTGAATTTATCATTATTCTTGATAAAAGTACCCTCTTTCTCTGCATAATCTGTTAGCATTTTGCTAATTCCAGTGGGGTTGTTGCCATTTTCAATAAAGGTTATTCTGCCTTTTTTAATCATAATGCCATTATTTTTATAATCACCGAATAAATCTTTAATTCTATTTAAATATACATCTTTTATCTTTTTAAATAAAGAATCTGACACTTTTATGATTTTACCGTTATCGTCTTTTACACGGCCTCTGAGGTAGTCTGAAGACAAATTCAAACTATCTTTCCCTTTTTTTGTTGAACCTTCTGGCAGTTTTATTCTTGATATGCCATGATCCATAAAAAGAAAATATGCGACAAAATCAAATTCTTTGCTTATCCTGTCAATTTCAAAAGAGAAGTAAATCCATTCAATAGGTATATTGTTTTTTATGGAATATAGATAAGGCTGTATTATAAAAGCATAATCAGTAAAGGTACTTTTCCCCGATTTAGGAGATCCTGCAATGCCGTACATCCTGCCTTTTTGTAGCCCGTTAATGGCATTATCTATATTATAAAGGCCTGTCCCCATTGACAAGCCTTTATTTTCACCTTTTTGCCCTTTTGCAAATTCTATTTCGAAATTACTCATTTAGAAATACACCGTATGTTATATCAGGAGACACATATTTTCTTTTTATCACAAAAGATATATGATCATTTTCTTGAATCACATTTATAGGAAATTCTTCTCTAATTATTTGTTCAATAAAATATTTTTGATCTTCCCTATCGTTTACATCAAGACAGAATTTAATATAACTTTCGTCCATATCTAAATCCTTTAATTTTTCAATTAAGTTTTTAAACTGTTTACGAAAATGATCTCTATTTTTACTATACACATTTTGAAAATTTTTAAACGGGAATATTACTTGTTCAATATTAATATAAGTAAATTCATTATCTTTTCCTCTATTTAGAGTTCCATGATATATTTTTTTCCCAGTATCTTTAAAGTGTTCCTGTGCATGTTCTACATCATCTTTTGTAATTCCATTTTTAAAAGAGATCATTACAAATGAAGAGTTTATTTCTTTTAAATCAGAAAAAATATCTTCAATTTTTTTTATTTTTACAGTGTCCATAATTTTGTTTTTGTTTTAAAGTTTATTTTTTATTTCATCTAATTTTTTAATTTTTATCATTTCAGTTTTTGATTTAAGTTCTTCATTTAATATATACATTTTGTTATCCCATTTTTCAATAAGTTCAAAATAAGATTGAATATGTTTTCTTAATAACATTAAAGTATTTACTGATAAACTTTCTCTTATATCTCCCTTCACTAAATCATAACAATAGTCAATTCCATGTTTTTTTACAACGATTAAAAATTCTTCGTGTTCTTTTTTATTAATATAATAATAAACATCTTTTAAGATTTTTAGAGTTTCTTTTTTTTCTTTTTCTTCTGATTCATTCATTTTTTTAAGTTTAAACAATACCCAATAGTTTGATAAATCAGGGACTACCGGGAACCAAATATGTTAAGTTCTATTTACGTGATAAAAAATTTGCTTACCTATCGCATGAGCAACTTTAAAAGGTAACGCATTACCTATATGAGTAGCTATCTTATATGATGGTAGTTCTGTTTCAAAATAATAATTCTTTGGGAAAGTCTGCAATAAAGCACCCTCTCTTAAAGATAAAGCCCTGTCTTGCTCAGGATGTCCATTTCTGCCTGTTCCATATTGATTAAACTTTGTAGTTATTGTAGGAGCTAAACCATCCCATTTTAATCTACCATATTGATTAAAATAAGTTTGTCCTTTTCCGTTTTTACGGCAATTAGGCAGTAATCTTTCGTCCCATTCCTTCCATGTACCTCCTGGTAAAGAATTTTTTATCCTTTCTAAGTTAATCGGCATTAAATTTCCACTTCTATGCAATTTATCTTCAGCATGCGTTTCACCACATTTTATTGGAGGTAAGCATCCTATTATGTCCCTTACATTAAGAAATGATTTATTAGTATGGCTAGGATAGGGTATCCTTATTTCTTTAAGTTTTGATGCTAAAAAAATAAATCTTTTTCTTTTTTGAGGAACGCCATAATCTGAACAATCAATATTTTTTATATCATAATGATAACCCATTTCTGAAATTCTATTAAGAAAATGAAGTAATATTTTTGATCTTTTAAATTCAGCGACATTTTCAAATGAGATAATATCAGGATCTAAAAATTCAATTGCATCTAAAAAACTTTTTAACAAATTTGCCCTAGCGTCATTTGTATCTCTTTTATTATTTAATTTTGAAAACGACTGGCATGGAGGACTTCCTATTAATACGTTTATTGAATTATGCTTTTCAAAGTCAAAATATTGTTTTTCAATTTTAAAGTCATGTTTTTGAATATCATCACAAATAAATCTTGCATTGTTATACTCATAACCATAATAACAACTATTATCAATATCAATACCATATCCTATATCAATGTCTGAATGTAAAAGACCATGGGAGAAACTTCCCGTGCCACAAAAAATATCTATTGCTTTTATTTTTTTCATTATTGTATTATTTTGTTTAAATTAGTATTTTGGACGGGTGATTTATTAATATCGTTATACTTATCAATATAGTCTAATAAATTACTTGTCATTTGACTGCCTACGCCTTTGTTTATAAAGTAATGAGGGTCTTGTATGAAGTTTGGGTTTGTTTCCCTTAGATAAAGTTTAGTGGCGTTTAAAACGTCATTTTTTCTTATATGTGGATTTTTTGCAAACATAGATCTCATCCTCATTGTAGATGACATTACTTTTCCTCCTTTTTTATTGTTTGCATGTTTGAACATTGGGATATACTCTGTTTTCACCCAGTCAAAAAGTTTATCATTATCTGCTTCATTTTCATTATCTGCTTCATTTTCAATAAATAAAGGGATTTTCCATGTTACCTTATTGTTTTTAACCGTATATATTTGATCTAAAACATTTTTTTCTACAATCATTTTACGTTCCATGGGCTTATATTCAAAATCAAGATAAACTGCACAAAGGTGTGCTATCAAAGGTCCTTTATAAAATTCATGTTTCTTAAAAAAACTTACTAATGTCGGATTGAGAGTTTTTTTATACTTTTTTTTTTCTATGTTTTTCATTTTGTATATTTATGATAATTATAATTTTTGTCTTTTTCAAGATCTAAAAGAAATTTTATTATAGCAACATAAAGACCATTTTTGTCTAGGGATGATAATTGATATTTCACATCACTGCTATCTAAGGGTAACCCAAAAATAAAACCGGTGATTACAATAAGAGAGTTCCAGGAGTCCCTAATATCTGTTTTTTCAAAATCATATCTGTCTTCTATCATTTGGTCTTCAGATTTTCCAAAATCTCTTATCATAAATTCTATAAAATTATTTATCAGTCTTGAGTGTTCTTTAAGATTATGTTCTAATCCCAAATAACTTGTGTCTTCTCTGTTATTCATTTTATTTTTTGTTTAGGTTGTTAAAATATCCGACGGCATTTTACCGACGGATATTATTTATCTTATTGCTAATAACCATCTTTTTTCCTTTCATTTGTAACGAAACTATTTACCTTATTTGAAATGAGGTCTAAGACATCTTTCATATTTTTCCTGTCCTCTATATTCAAATCCAAAAAGGTTTTTTCTTGCAGTGCTCTAAAGACTCGATATTCATCGATACCGGTAATCTCTGCTATATTTTTTGTGTTCAACACTTGTTCTAGTTCTACTATCATTTTTGTCTATTTAGTTTTGTTTAATTCAAAATACCCAACGGCACTTTACCGTCGGATATTGTTTATCTATTTTTATACCATTCAGGCTCGTCCTCGTCCAATCCAGAATTCTTGAACATTTCTAATACATTTGCATCTTTTTGAACATTCCATTTATTTAAGTCCTGTTTGAAGTTTTTACAACTTTTAAACATCTTGCTCATATTTTTAACATTTGAAACGTCCCAGTTGCTTATATCAATATTAAAATCATCACAATAAAAAAACATATATTCTAAATTTATACACTTACTAAGATCAGGAGGGGTTTCTGTAATATATTTTAATATAGCACAACTGAAAAAAGCGTCTTCCATACTTTCCCACTTTGTTGTGCCCCATTGATCTACCCCTATTATTTGAATTCCTAAAAAGAACATAGCAGGAATATCCCCAGTAACGGCTATTTTTTTAATTCCGATTGAACTAAAATTCAATTCAATATCTCCCGTATTATTTTTTATTTCATGTTCTAAATATTCTACAACCATATTTTCGTTAAGACTTTTTGAATATATGTTATAATTATATTTATAACGTTTATTCGTTTCTAAACAAAATTCTTTATTATTATTTTCAATCAATATTGTGAAAATAAGTGCATTCGGATCCGTAAAAGGATCGTATTCTATTTTTTTATTATCTGTATTCATTTGATTTTTGTTTTATAATTTCCTTTTGTCTATGATCAAATAATTTAACTTATTTGAAATTCGTTTTATAACATCTATGAAATTCACTTTTTCATAGTTGTGCAGTATATCAAGATCTCCTCTGACAATTGATTCAAGTAACATGTCCTCTGAAATCCCACTAATCTCTGCTATCTTACTTGTGTTCAAAACTTCCTTTAGTTCTACTTTCATGGTTTTTTTGTGCTTGATTACTACCCTCATATACACTGTTTCCCCGTTAACAGTAAAATCCTTTTTAACCCTACTATCACAATCTATATACCTAGACAGGCCCAACACATCAAATTGATCAGGGTTATGTTTGTGCATAAAAGTAATCGGCACGCCCATAGCCCCGTCGTAACACACCGGTATATCAATGACCCGGTCAACGTTGATGGCATCGTAGTTGTCATATTTGGGGTAGTCTGTTTCGTTGTACAACCTGAACAATGGTAATTTCTCTTTCCGTTTATTGCTTTTTAGGTTGGTGAACCAACAGATATTGCCGAAGCATCGTTCTGTTGTGCCTATCCGATCATTTGTTGCGCCATTATAGTCAGGCACACGAAAAATCATACCGCCATAACTATGCCCCAGCCACACCTTGTTTTCTCTCAATAAAGGGAAAATCTCTTTATAACAAATGGCGTTCTGGTTGCCGATGATCAGGAACTTTTTGTCGTGTTCAACAAGTTGTGCCATATATTCCCTAAAAAGCGAGAACGGTGGGTTGGTAACCACTATATCGGCCTGTTTAAGCAAAGCGATGTTTTCTGAGTTCCTGAAGTCGCCATCGCCGCCTAAAAGCCTTACACCAATTTCATCCTTGTCCGGCATGTCGTTGTCGTTTTTTGTGCCACAGTAATCTAGGAAAACAGCTTTTTCCGAGTCATTTTTACTGAACAAATCCGCTTTTTGGTTTTTGTAGCAACTGCTAATAAGACGTTTTAACCCCAATCGGTTAAAATTATGCGAAAAATAATGAAAAAAATTACTTACCTTCGGGTCATCACAATTGCAATAAATAACCTTGTCCTTAAAGTGATCCTTGTAATGGGATAACTCATTTTCAATATCTGATAACCCGGTATAGAATTCATCGTTCTTGCACCTCTTTGCATTAATTAAATTATTGTTAGATCCACTCATCTTAAAATCTCCTTTAAATTATCTCCTGTTATCTTACTAAAATTAATCTTGAAAAAATCCCTATCAAGCCACTTTTTCTCAGAACCGTAACAAGTTATTTCATAACCCTTGGTTTTCTTTTTTCTTTTAGGTATTGCACTTACAACAATAGGATGTTCGTTATTTTTTGATCTGTAATATCTCATGGTTATTTAAATTTTAATTTTTAATGACATTCAAAATAATTGTTTCCAAAATTTATGCTAATGTCAATTAAGACATTTAACTTTAATTCTTTATTAGCAGAATTTATTGAATCCCTTAAAAGAGACTCAATAATACTCTTATCACTTTTCTTTAAAACAAATAAAATTTCATCATGGTATTGCATAATAATACTTATGCCCAATGGCTTCAATTTATTCCTTACATATTTTAAATAAGTATCAAAAAAATAAACTCCCGTGGACTGGTTTACGACAGAAAACATATCTTTTTCCGCTCTTAAAAGTAACCATATACCACTTACGGGATTCTGTATCCAATTCTCTTTTCGATAACCGTATTTGCCATTTTTTAAAAGACGTTTTGTTGATATTGACTTTACCTTGAATTGTTTTGATATTTGTTTTATCGCTTTATTCCGTTTCCAATATGCGGAATGTAATTTTTTCGCTTCCGATAAACTACATTTTAATGTCTTTGAAATTTTTAACGGTCCTGCCCCATAAATAGCAGAAAAATTTACCGTTTTTGCCTTTTCTCTTATTTTTTTTATACGATCATATCTATCCTTGTTTTTTGTGTCTTCTCCATTATATTCTTTGAAAAATATTGCATCTTTTTTTGTCAATATACCAGAAAAAATCCCTATATCAATATGAGGATCAAAATTTTCTTTATTTACTTCGTCCTGATAATATAAGTCAAAGAATTTTATGTAATGTTGTTTAGTTTTGTCTTCTAAACATTTTATATCAGTTTTGCACATCACATAATCTTCACTTGGTACTGTAAGCAGGCTTCTTATTTCTTTTCCTCCATATTTATCTATTGATGGAAGGTTTACTATTGGTTTTGAATGCCTTAGCCTTAAAGTATTGGTGAATCCGTGAGCAGTAGCATATACTTTATCGTTTTTATCTTTACATTCCAAAAACGATTTAAATATATTAGCCCTGTTTTTTGCTTTTTCTGAAAAGGGTTTGTCTTCTTTATTATCTTCTGATATGAATTTTAGGTTATGATAACATTCTTCTGCTAACCTAACGTCTATATTGATGCCCTCAGCCCTTTGTTCTTGCATACAACGTGCTTTATAACTGAGATAATCAAAAGCCCTCAAAACATTGTTTAAATCATTATATAAGGCTATCCCAATATCTACTTGATAATGGAATAGCCTTGTAGTTGTATCTACGTTTTCTCTTGATTTTTTAAGTATTCCCTCCATTCATTACTTCCGTGATTAAATTTCTTATGAGGGCTTTGATACCAGTTTATTATTTTAGTATCATATATTTGCGTTTTATTTAAGTTAATTTCTAATGCTTTTTCTAAGTATGGTATTTTGTTATGTAAAATATCATGCCCTACAATTATTTTCTGAGAAAGTAAAAATTGTTTTATATCTTTTGGTTCAATAATATTACCTGAACTTAATTTTTTTTTATCTTTCATCAAATTATAAGAAAAGCATTCAATATCACCTGTTTCTACATTTATATGAGTATCTATTACACAGTATTTCATCTTTTATGAATGCTATTAAATATAAATGCTATCAATGCCATCAAGAATAAGTTTATTAATAAAACAATTTCCCCTATTTTCTCTGTCATGTTATTTTTTGTTTATTAATTTTTTTAATGATTTATTTTCAGCTTTACATTTATTTAATTTAATTTCAAGATCATTTTTCTCTTGAAAAAGATCTCTAATAACTTGATCCGATTGATTAAGATAACTAGACATTTCATTATCAGCAATACTATACTGATAATTAATTTTTGCCATAACTTTGCTTATTTCTTTTTCATTTTTTGGTGATAGTCCCATGATTTTTTTTAATTATTTGAAAATTTATATTAGCAATTCCATTGTCTAGCAGTTCTATTTTTTCAAAAGATGCCTTTGACAAATCAAATTTTCTTTTAGGATGAGCAATTAAAGGTTTTAACACTTTTCCTTTATTGTCCATCTTAAAAGGACCTCTGTCATTTATCCTTACTATTACTGATTTATTATTTTTTATATTCGTTATTTTTACCATTGTATTAAAAGGCAAAGTCGGTGAAGCTGCAGTTAGGCTATCTTGATTATATATTTCGCCATTTGCAGTTATTTTACCATTAAAACCAGGACCGTACCAACTTGCTTTTGTAGTTGGCACGGAAGTAAACAATAAATTAATTATAATAAATAAGTTCATAATTAAAAGATTTATTTTAAATTTTTATTTTTAAGTATTTTGTGCAATGATCATTAAAGTATTTAACCTCAGATTCTTTCATTTCTTTTGAAAAATATTTATTTTTATAATAAATAAATATAATTAATCTACGATTTATTTCCCCTAAATCAAAAAGGCAAATATTAGTATATTCATCTTCTGTTTCTTTTACCCTTTTTTCTAATCCAAAATATTTTTTTATTAAAGAATTTAATCTGTCTAAATCCATAATTTTAATGTTTAAATTGTTTTTTAATCCTTAATAAAATAAGGCTCATAACCTTTTAACTTGTAACGTGTGCATTTTTCTAAATCATCATGTTCATTTATTAAAAATTCATCAATTTCATCCAATATCTTAATAGGAAATCTTTTTGAAAATTTACAACGTCCAGATGTTATTTGAAAGCTTTTTTTTTTGTCATAATGTACAAGAGTATTCCTATCATCTTCTTTTAAATAATCTATTATTTTTTCAGCTTTCGGTGTCATTTTGTTTGCTTTATTCATCGATTTTTTGTTTTAGTATTCTAATGCAATCCTCAAAAGTTAAAGGCCTAATATTCCCTCCTTCTGTAATATAGACATCCATTTTACCTTTAGGCTCACTACAAAATATATCAGCAAAAAGATTTTTAAAATCTTCGTCAGACATATTTTCAAAATCTTTTTTTGACATATTTTCAAAATCTTTTTTATTTTTAATATCCATAATTTAAGTGTAATATCTGTAATTTTTATTTAACTCATCATGCCTATTATAAACATTTCTTTTTTTGAGTTCTTTATAAATTTTATCATCAAGATCATCTCCAAAATCTAAAAATGTTAAGAATATAACCAAAATTTCACTTTCTAATTCTGAAGGTATAATACTTCCGAACTTGGTAATAATTCTATCTCTTATGTAAACTGCCTCCTCCGTTTTTTCATGCCAAAATCCTACAGTTAATCTTTCACTGAAATAAGAAATATCTATTAATTCTGATCTATCATTAAGACTAATGAAAACTTTATCCCTTTTTGTAAATTCCATTTCACTAAATTTTAGGTTTGTAAATTACTAATAAATCGCTCGCTCTTGTGATACCAGTATAAATAAGACGCTTCCTCTCCTTATATGATATGTTCTTTTTTAAATCATTTATGTTAAGTATAACACATTCATAAGTACTGCCCTGAGACTTATGTACTGTAATCGCATGATTGTATTTCGTGTCAGCAAATAAGTTTATAAAAGAATAATAACTCTCCCATTTTATCTTTTTGTCATTGCACTTTTTACGCAAAATACTCTTTATTTTTTTAAAATCTTTTTCAGAGTCCTCATGAAGTATGGCAATACACTTTGATCTTTTAGTTTGGCAGTAATAATATTTTAAAATTATATCCTCCCTTTGATCAAAATAATTTGTAAATTTATAACAATAATTTAAAACTTCTAAATTGTCTATTTTTATTTCTTCATTAGTAAAAAAATTATTGTTTTTTCTGTCTTTATAAGGATTGTTAAAGATTAAAGTTTCTCCTATTTCTATTTTATTTGGATTACTGTATATTTTTTTTCTTACTGCTTTGTTTATTCTATTTACTTCATGATTTTTCCATGCAAGATATTTTACCTTATCAGTACCATTTACATTGGCTAATTGAATGATGATTTTTTCTTCATTTGTAGTAAATAAATAACCTTTATCTTTCTCTGCAAGATTTTCTACATTACTTTCTAATAAATGTAAATTTCTACTTAAACTTATAATAGGATTATCACTTTCTTGCCTTATAATTTCTTTGAGTTCTAGTTCTGGGTATCCTGAGAAAAAAGCTGGCGATTCATATTCTTTCACAGGATTTATCTGTTTGTTATCGCCTATTAATATTACTTTTACTCCAAATTTATTAGAATATGTTTCTATGAATCCTAGTATTTCTTTTTCTATCATTGACGCTTCGTCAACAACAAGTATTTCAACATCAGATAAAGGTGCATAATTCTCATGAAAGCTAGGTTTAAAATGTTGCTTGCCATCAGATTCATCAATAAATCTCTTTAATTTTAATGCTGAATGCAAGGTAAGGAAACGTATATCTTTTTCCTCTTGTGTTTTGTTTTTTAATACCGATACTGCTTTATGTGTAGGTGCAGTGCAATACACTTTTTCTAGTCCTTGTTTTTTTTTTAATGTTTTTATTAGTTCTTTAACTAAATATGTTTTGCCTGTTCCTGCATTTCCTTTAATCAGTAAACGGTTTTTGTTTTTCAATATTTCAATACTTTCATTTAGTATTTGAGTTTGATGCTTTGTTAAGCTCATTTCAATATTATTATATTACTTTCGTCTAACCAGTTTGGGTAGATAAAATAAAGGAAAAAAAGTTAATATATATATAAACCTTATTTCCTTTTAATTGTCTGAATTTTTTTGTGTTATATCATGATTTTTTTTTGTTTAGTGTTTTTATTAAAAATATCCATTTGCTATTGACCAACTATTTGAATAATTTTCAGGATGTTCAATAGAATATTTATCAAAATTTATGCAATTTATTACAATTGTTCTATCATTTGTTTTATATTCTTTTGGTTCAATATCATGATAATCAAAATCGATATAAAGCAAATCTCCAACTTTTATTTCTTCCGTGTCCATGATATGATAAAATATTTGGTCTTTAAACTCATCGTTAATACCAATTAACTTACAAGATCCTTGATCTTCTCCTAAGTCTTTAATACTTAATATTTTAAATTGCTCTTGTTCCATTTTGTTTTATTTTTTTTAATATTCATATACATTGAGAAGAATATTTATATCAGTTATATCCCCCTCTTTTAACACTTCATCATACATTTTAAAGTAGAATATCTTACCCTTATGTTTACCGTTAAGTGCAGATAATTTATATGATTTTCTACCGTTCCCCAAATCTTTAATCTTTATTACTTTAATTTGATCTTCAATTTTAAATTTCATGCTTTATAAAGTTTTCCAATGGATGTATGTATAAGCTTCATGTCTAACAATTCTGCTACACTGTCCTTGGTTATAAAAGCAATACATTCATAAAGATGCTGATCAATAAAACTAAGTATTATTTTAGTTTCAAAATCTTTATATTCCTTATCGTTTTTGTAAGTATCAATAGGCAGTACATAAATAAAGTTTCCTTCATTAAAATCATCAAAATAATATGATGCTTTGATTTTTGGAAACTTCTTTGTCATATCTTCTATTATTTCAATTATAAATTCTTTCATTTGAAATATTTCGTTAATAATTATTCTCATACATATGATTACTCATTACATCTTCTTTTGTCATTCCGATTAATTTTTGAAACCAGTTTGGCTTAAATTTATCTTTTTCATAATAATTTACAATTTCTTTTGCTTCTTCTAATTCGTTATAATATTTTTCTTTTAATAAATAGTAATCATGTTTTATTATAATAATATCTTCCTTACTATATTCTTTTTCAATATAATCTCCTTCACTAATTTTTTTAAAGAGTTTTTCTGCACTCTTATAATCATATTGTAAATCTTTTAATTCTCTCATATTTTTAATTTTTTAAGATAAATAAAAGGGAGAAGTATATCACTCCTCCCGTAATGAAAACATTCAACACAAAGACCTTAAAACTCTTTTGTTGTTTAAGTTTAAGCAACCTAGTTTGTAATTATAATAATTGTAAACTTTTTCGGTTACTGTGTATTTGTTGGGATCAAGGTATATTGATATGCCTTCCTTCATCTTGGCATCTATAATGTAAATAATGCCCGTAATAGCTTCTTTCATTTCACTGCAGTAAACTTTTTCTGATAGCTTAGTGCATTTAATCACTTTTAATTTTGGAAAACTCATGTATTTAAAAATTTAAAGATTAAAAAAAATAATTAACAAGATTCTTTGGAATCGAAATCATCATTGATGTCTTTTATTGTAGTCGTAAAAGAATTTAACTTTGTAGAACTATCAGAGTCTTTAGTATTATGATAAAAATCAGAAAAAAAACGAAATAGTACATTAAGTCTATCTTTTTTTATTATACCATTATAAAGATATAATTTCTGAAAGTCATCAATGAATTTTAATGCGTATTCTCTTGCCATTGAAATCCTACCATCTAAAATAAGCCGTATGGAGTCGCTTGCAAAGTTTATTTTTTTAAACTCTTTTTTAAGCCTTTTAATTTGTTCATTGTCCATAGCTTCATTTTCATGTTCAATGTCCATAATAGCTCCATTTAAACTAATTATATTTTCCATGTTGTTTTACGTTTAAAGTTAAAAAAAATACCTAACCACTAAGGAAATGGATATACCAGTACCAAAGGGTTAGGCAAATTGATTGTTACTACAATATCTCAGACTTTAAGTCTTTTAAGAACTGCAAAAATGCTAGTAATTTAGAGTCCTTCCTAAATAAGGATTGTGAATCACTTTTAACTATTGATAAAGAATCAATAACAAAAAGATAATAATCCCTAATGTTAGTATCTTTTCTATTTACAAACATTTTTCTTTTGTGGTTTTTAAAGCAACCAACAAAAAGTATTATATTCGTCATAGGACTAGATAGTTGATTTTCCTCATTAGATACTTGTTGACCTGTCATAAGTGCAGTCAAATCAGCGTTTTCAAATTTGGATTCAAGTTCAGAGATTTCAATATTCTTTCTTTTCTCTTTCAATTCCATCATTTCAGTTTCAATCCTTAGTTTTTCTTCATTTAACTCAGAATCTTTTTGGTCTTCTTGATTTTGGGGATTTCCCATTACATCGGTCATAATTGTAAAATTTAATTGTGAAAAATAAAAAAATAGTTCCCCATGCAGGGTATGATTCTGCATCTGCCATTCCATATAATTTTTTCATTATATGGAATGGTTGTTTTTTCATTAAACTAATGGGGATTGAAAGATCTATATCGCACCACGATCCTAAACCTATAACTAGTTCAATAATATTATCTGTACAAATAATATTATTACTTAAGTTAATCTATGCACACCCAAATCATCTTTATAAAGTGAATTGTAATGTGCAAAAGGAGGTTTCAATACCCCCTTCCTCCTTTGCTGGTTGACAAAGGGTACTATAATTTTACTCTTTTAATTGTAAGCCTATTTCTTTCAAGTAATGTATTAAAGCATTTTTAGGATCTTTATCAATAACTTTATTAAGATCTTCTATTGCTTCTTTGTACATACCTGTAGCTAAATAAGAAATAGCTCTTTGATAATAAGTGTCTTTATCTTCCTTATTTTCAAAGATGCTTATAGTAAAATCTTTAATAGCTTCTTTATGTTTATTTAAATCAGCATAAACAAGCCCTCTATTAAAATAATAATCATCTTTATTACTACCGTATTCTCCTACTTTAAGGCTCTTAGTAAAATCTTCAATAGCTTCTTGATATTTACATAAAGGATCATACAATACAGATCCTCTTTTATTGTAAAGTCTAGCTAATAAATAAGAACAATTTACGCTATAAGAATCAAATAATTTTTCAGGGATTAATTTTATTATTAAAGAAAGCCAGTAAAATTCAATGTATCCTAATATTTTTTTCATAATTATTTTTTTTTGGTTATTTATTATACAAGATTTTGCAATTTTTTAATTAAATCTTTTACATCTCTCTCATATCCAATAGATTCATAGGTATATTGAACTTTTATAAATGGTTTTTCTAGTTCTTCTATTGAATCATTAATATTATAAAGAATGTCATTAATAAATTCTCCATAAGTTAGATCACCTTCATATTTTTCATTTATAATATCTTTTTTGTTAGCTTCCATGTTTTTGTTTTTTTTGATTTAACTAAAGTATAATAATTTTTAATATATTTTTCGACTGATATTGTATAATAATCTTCACTTTTTTTAACAATATAATCACTTTTATATAATTTTTCTTTATAATCAAAATTTTTTACTGAAAACTCAATTGAATTTTTGTCAGGTCTTTTATCTTCTATTAGATTTTCTTTCATTTCTTTTTTTAAAAAATCTATGTTTTCTTTTGTGCCTGTAAATTTAACTGCATTCAAGTAATCAATTTTTGATTTATATCTTTTAAATATTGTTTTACTTTTTTCGTTACTTTTTGTTTTAACTAATTCATAGCGTTTATCTAATTCTTCTTTTGTATATACTGAATATGTATTTTTATTTATTTTTTGAATAAAATCACCTTTATTTATTTTTTTTCTACCATAGTATCTCAATATTGAAAATTCAATTGAATCATCATCAATTCTTCTGTCTTCTATTAAATATATTCCCATTTTTTCTTTGAGAAAATTTATGTCTTCTTCTTTGCCGGTAAACTCAGCAAACCTTGTATAATTTGTCTTTGATTTATATTTTCTGAACATTTTTTATTTGGTTATATTTGATTGGTTATGACCTAAAAACATGTGAATTGTTTTAAAAAATTCTAACATAAAATTATTTGTATATTTTATGAAAGCAGTTCTTTTCACGTGTCTTATCTCAATACCTTCCGGACAATGCTTCAAAATTATCTTTAAATCATTGCCTTTAGAAGATTCTACAATTAATTTAATAGAATTTTCTATATATTTAATAGATACAAGATAATCGTTATAACCTAAATTATTTGTTTCTGTAAAGTAACGATTTAGAAGTAAAGGCATTGAATAAAAATACTCTTCTTTAAATTTTTTCATATTTTTCTTTTAAATTATTGTAAAAATTAAATTCCTTTTCAGTGTCATTAATTATAACACATTTTCTAAAATTTTCTATAAAAATTAATCTATTATGCAAACCTTTATTAGTAAAAATTTGACTTAGTGTTGAATACCCAGACATAGGATCTAAACTTATGACATTAAAAAATGTCATATTAAAAGTGTAATCCTTAATAGGTTCAATAGGTTCTACTAGAATTGTAGGCATAACTTCAGTACCATATGAGGATAATCCTTGGAGTTCATAAGCTGTTATTCTTTTACGTCTATTAACCTTTCTAAATGATCTAAAGCCCATGCTTGTCATTAATTCAATTATTTCTGTAGTTTTCATTTTGTTTATTGTGATATGCAAAAAATAAGTTTCATGTCTTTAAAAGTTTTTTCTTGTTCATTATTAAAAATTACTAATGCTATATTATATCTTTCAATTACACTTTTAATAAGTTCGTTTTCTGTAATTAAAAAATTTGTAGTATATATATTATTAGGATCTATTAAAAAATTAATAACAAGTAAAGGAGATTGATGATCTTTAGGCTCATGTATATAAACTTTTATTTCTATATTTTCATAAATAGATATATTACTTAAAATATCAATCAATTTTTCTTTTATGAAGTAAAGAAATTCAGTATCATTATACCCTATCATATCATGTTTTATATTTTTAATGCTTCTGTTGTATTCAATAGTATTTAGCCTTTTTATAATTTCTTTTTCAGAAAAAAAGTTGTGATAATATTTTTTTGTTATTATATTGATGTCTTATTGTCATTTCATATTCAATGACATTTCTTCTGTCAATTTGTTCAATTTCAATTTGTTGACCCCTATAATCCTGATGCTTAGGGTTGCCTTTAATTATATATGATCTACTGCCATTGCTATGAGTACTTTCATAAAAGTCCATACCATATATAATATCCATTAATTTTTCTGGGTAAATATTCATGTTTTTGTTTTTAAAGTTTTAGTTAAATCGATAGCAATTACAATCAATGTCAAAAGACATTTTTGTTGCATTGTTGTTTTTATAATATTCATTATCTTTTTTTTTAAATTCCTTTAACCATTTTTTATTGTAATCTTTGCTAATGGTACATGGTTTTACAAATTGTTTTTCTATATAACATTCTTTTGTATTGCTTGGATACTGATAAAATAATTCTCCATTTATGTCATAAAGTTGTTTGCTTGCCCAAGGTATTATTTTCTTTTTATTTCCATGATATAGTCTTTCTCTCCATAAAACATTTAGAGAATCAACCTCATTGGTTTTTGTTTTTTTTGTTTGGCATTCAGCACTTAATGCAAACGCCATCATAAGTATTAAATACATTGTTTTCATTTTAATTATTTTTTAAATTTTGTTCTTTTATTTTATTTAATTCATCTTGCAGATCATGTATAGAATTAAGTGTGTCTTGATTAGTACTTTCCATGCTAAGAATAAAATCAGGATCTTCTAATTCTAAATATTTAAGGTAATAAAGTAAATTTTTAAGATTTAATTCAGCTTCTTCTTTTACTTCTTTTTTTATTTTAACGTCCATTTTGTTTTTATTTAAGTTTATTCTTGAGATTTATATAATTGATTTGATAGATCATGTAAAAAATCAATTAAATCGTGAGTAGTTGATTTTAGGCTACGAACAGACTCAAGGTCTTTTAAGTCTAAATTATCAATTTTATTAAGTACAACTTTGGAATTTGATTTAATTCCGTGTATTGTTTTTTTACTTATTTTATTATCCATTTTTTTTGGTTTAAGATTTATTTTGACTATCTTTTTTATCTTGTTCTATCATTGTATGTAAATCACTTTGTAAGTCATTTAATAAACAAGATAAATTCATAACAGCCCCATATAGACTATCAACAAAATCAGGGTTATCTAGATCTAAATTTTCAAGATCATTAATTACATAATCGGTATTTGACTTAATACCGTCTATTGTTCTTTTATATATTCTATTCTCCATTTTTTTTTGGTTTAAGATTTATTAATAATTATTAAAATTATCTAGGTGAACAATATCCCAAAGTTTAAAAAGTTCACATTGTTGAAACATATATGGGCCATTACCATACTTACTAGTAACCCCTAAATGTGGCACATTAAATTCTAATCCTGCTGTTTTTTTGGGATATGTAATAAAAATAACTTTTTCTTTATGCCAGTATGGTAATCTCATAGCATATTTTCCTGGTAATTTTTTTACGAGACTTAATGCTATTTCAAAATCCTTTCCTTCTGATTCCAGTTTATAAAAATTTCCATCTGGCAGTAATACTTGATTTTCATTGATGTTTTTCATTTTGTTTTGTTTTGTTTTTGTTTAAGATTTATTAAGCGATCCATGTTGGATTCGAACCAACGACCCTCTGATTAACAGTCAAATGCTCTAACCTACTGAGCTAATGGATCAATTGAAAAAGGCAAAAATGTGATCAACAAATTTGCCTTAGTAATCTCTATTATATTTGTGTGAACTACCCATCAACTAAAGATTGATGGGCTTCAGGGGTCAACACTCCAACTAATGTCGGCAGTTCGCCCTGATTTTTAGGTATCAGTCCCAGACACCTCTGATGCAAACCTAATGTTTTTTTCCCAATAAAACTTCGGCTTATAAGTCGCCAGTTTACTATTGATCAGGTAGTAAACTTTCTTATTGTTTTGTTATTATCGATTTAAAAATCTTTATACGCTATTTTTGTACCGTCTTTAAACTCTATCCACAGGGTTTTTACGGTCAGGTCTTTCATTATGCTTTCGCTCATCACTTTTTTATTGGCGATGCTTTCGCCCAATGAATCACGCATTGCTTTTGTTGCACGGACAGGGACTTCCTCCCAAAGGAACGTAGCAAGATCATTGTATTTCTCCTCTGTGGAAAATTCAAAAATACCTTTAAAATCTTTGCAAACATTATCGGTTATTCTAATACTGTTGTCAAAATGCACAGTCCCGTATTTATTGATACTTTTCTCGTTTATTGCTATCTGCAATATTGTTTTCTTATAAGGGTTGTTAAAACGCACTTTTCTGCTAAATACCGAATTATATTTGTCTTTTGACACTTTACTTGCGTCTATTATTTCAACAAAGTTTTTTAGTATTTTGTTGTTTTTTAGCGTAATGGCCATTTTTTTATCCCTTTCCTCTTTCAGAATTCTATCTTGCTTTTCCCTTTCCTCTTTCAAAATCCTATTCGACTTTATAATAGAATCGTACTCAATGGATAATTTTTCAATTTCCTCCCTGAACGTCGGATGGTTTTTGACTTTTCGCCCCGATGCCTTGCCCATACTTGACATCATATCAGCAAGAGGCAATAGACTTTCTATTTTATCTTTGATATAAAGTTTCTTCTCTTTACTGTAGGCCGGGTCGCTTAATAGTCCCTTTTTTACCTCCTCAAAATACTTGCTGCCTATTTCCCTGTCAATCGGCTCGGTACACCCTGCCATGACAGCGATCATAAATACTAATACTAACTTTCTCATTGTTTTAAATTTAAAATGTTAAATAATATAATTTCCATTACACTCGTCATAAGTGTTGTAAATAAAACTTTCCTGTAACATACCAAATTCGTTTACATTACCCCACTTATAACCAAAAGTTATAATATTGCCGTTAATGTTTATTTTGCCCAAAATATTGCAGTTCTGATCATGTGGTTCATTTAATTTTATCAGTCGTTTAGCTATGCTTACACCATCATTAAATGGCTTTGCTTTTTTGAATATAAATGGTGCTATTTCCTCGCCATGAATTGTTACGTAACCATACAAACCATTAGTATCCTTTGCAATACAAATAGGTTCATCTATATCAGTATTCACATTTTTAAATATATATGGAATGCTAAGCCAAGTATAATCAAAAGGTATTAATTCATTACCTTCCCTATCTACACAACCATATTTACCGTTTTTTCTAAACTTGCAAAATTCACCTTTAATTGAGATGTCATCAAAAGGCGAATCAATTAAGCTATTCCCTTTTTTATCAATGAGAAACCAATCTTTTCCCTTTAGAACAAAGGCAGAATAATACAAAAAATTATATGCTTTATCGTATTTAGGAGTAATGGCTACTTTAAATGATTCGTTTATGTATCCAAGCAAAAGTGATTCATCCCTTATAATCATCATCCCATAAATCATAGGAGTTATCATATTGTAAATAATTGGAACAACTATATTTCCATTGTTGTCCATAACACCCACACCAAAAGTTTCACCTGTGTGAACAATAGCATAAGGAATAGAACCTTCATATACCTCTACCTTTTTAAATTTATGTTTTGTATTTTTATATCCATTTTTGTCAACAAAAAAAAATTCATCGTTTTTTTTTTTAAATCCTGCACCATTTCCAAAACCTTTATTAATTGTTTCTTTTCTCATGATTTCTATTTTATTCATCTTCTTTTTCAATTTCTTTTGTGATTAAATCATTTATGTGGTTAGAAATGCGGTATAGAACGTCTATTAAATTTTCTTTTTCACCGTTTTCTAGTTCCTTAAAGTCCTTTTTATGCAGTGCTTCAAAGATCATGTCCTCAGGGACACCTGTAATCTCTGATATTTTTTGCGTATTTAATACTTGCTTTAGTTTTACTTCAATTTTTATTTCCATTTTTTTTGTTTTTTTATTTAAATTGAAAAATTATTTACTGTGTACAAAAAATATTGCCTAGGATTTCCATCATCTAATGTCAAAGTCTATGAATTCAATCAAATTATTTAACCTTTCGCCGCCTATATATTTGCATTCTATTTGACCGTCTGATTCTTTTAAGTTATAACCGGTTATGGAGTCGTTATCATGCCCGTTGAGAATAAAAGCGTCAATAAACTCTTTGCTATGTGTGGTCAAGAATACCTGTACATTAAATTTTTCTGCTGTTTCCTGAATGAATTTTGTAAATGAATTAAACTTTTTTTTATGTATCCCATATTCAATATCATCAATACATGTAATGCCATCTTTACTATATGTGATAAGTAAAGCTATCTCAAAGATACGCTGTAACCCTATCCCATATTTTGCAATATTATGGAAATTATTTGTGTATAAATTGTTTTCCATAAACCGTTCTTTATCATTAAAATTTATGTCCAAATCTATATTTTGTTCAGAGTTATTCGTGTATTTCTGTATAAGATCAATAATTCTATTTAAATTGTCGTTTTTATCAGCATAATTATACGCTTTTCTCAATAATCCTGGGTTAACCCAGTACGGAGTTGAAAGTGTTTTAATGCACTTTATGTCTTTCTCATAAAAAAAGTTTAACAAAGATGTTTTGCCAGTATTATTATTTCCTGCAAAAATATTAATACGGTTCATTTTATGGATTTTAACATCTTTTAGCTTTTTGTAGTTTACGATAGTGTTTTCCCCAAAATGTCTTACAAATTGTTTATTGTCTTTGGTAGTATCTGAATTTTTGTTATTACTATTCTCTTTCATTTTATTGAAATTTAAAACTTTTTAAAATTGATTTTGATATTGATTTAATTCTCGTTTTTAATAACGGTTTCTTTAAAAAATGACGTTGCACGTAATTTGCTATATCACTTGTAAAATATTTATTGGCATTGATAACAAGATGGTAGGCTATCATTGAATTGGTTTCTATTTCGTATTTTTCCAGATTTACCAAATTACGATTAAGCATTACTTTGGTATTTTCTCTAATATATAATTCCATATAAATATAAAAAAATGATTCTGAGAATCTATTTAACATAAATAAATTAAGTGTACTTGGACCGCCCCTATGGAAAGAGTTAATTACAATATCAGGAGCAAAGTATATACGTTCTATGCCTCGTGTTATAATATAATACGGATCAATATCTTCTTCTTTTTTTTTATCTGGAGATAATTTGATTAGTTTTTCAAAATTTTTTATGGCATAACCAGGTTTATTTATTTTACAATAATTATTTTTTTCTTCTTCTGATAAAAACTCATTTCTAATGGAAATAAACTCATTTGAACATAGATCATAATCATAAAGTTTTTTTGTTTCAGGGAATTTTTCCCAAAAATTTTCAAGATTATACATTACTAGTGGAGTGTTTTTAATGTACTTTTTTTTATTAATATTCTCTTTCATTTTATTGAAGTTTAAATTGTACAAAAAACCCCAGTCAATATAACCAGGGCTTAATATTTGATGTTAAATATTAATATGAACTTTTCATTTTAATACTTTGTTTGCTTCATCTCGCTAAAGTTTAAGTTTTGCATTTTTCAAGATCTCCTCTTTCTCTTCTTTCTCTTTTTCAAGTCTTTCAAATGTTTCTTCCAATTCATTCTTCTCACGTTCAATCCTTTCTTTTTCAAGATCTCTTTGAACTCTCTCTTGATGCTCATCTTCTTCTTGAATTCTTATTGCCTCTTCTTCATAGCTTTCAGGTATATATTCCTCATCATCTTCTTCTTGAGTAATACTAATACCAATCTTAGAATCATCATCTGTATCTTTATCATTATACGGATGTTTTTCTCTGATCTTCAACATAGCATTAATATGTTCTTTTGCCATAAGAAGGACTTCTGAATATAAATCAGATGAAAATAGAGTATCATCTGAAGTTTTAACATCTAAAAAATCTGAAAATTCTCTTATAAAAGACTTTTTCTCATTGTTAATGCCATCTTTCATATCAAGTTGATATTCCGTTATCTTATTGATATTCTCTGTCTTTAAAGATCTAACATTATTGTTATATCTTTTTTCCTCTTCTTCAATCATAGCTTCAAAATTGATTTTAATAGAATTAATTCTATCTTCATAACCTTGAATTCTTTTTTGTAAATGATTGTAATCTTTCATGATAATTTGTGTTTATGGTAAATGAATAATTTCTTAGTAAACTTTTTAAATCGCTAAAATCAATAATAAAACGGCGTAATACCATTAATTTATTTTTATTACTTTAAAAAACACGTTTTCCCATTTGCACATGGTGAAGTGTATGGAGGATATATAAAAATATATATGATATGCTCATTTTTAGTAACTTATAACGCAATAAACCCGTGCCACAGTACTCTGAATATTTAATTTAAAAGCATTCCATGGCATTAATAAAATATTGTTCGTCAAAATTATATAACTAATTGATTATAAATAATTTTCAACGCAATAAACCCGTGCCACAGTACTCTGATTTTTGCGATTTCAGTGAGCTCCTTTAATTCTGTGAAATGAATTCTGGGAGTTGAACCCAAAAATGTGAAATTCGTGCTGTGAATATTAACCAACACAAAACAAAACAATCCGCCCCCCCTAAATCGCCCGCTACATAGGCCCGGGCAGTATAGCGATCTAATAAGGGGGGCGATCTTTGTGAAATTATATTCAAATGTCTTTAGGCTTGTTTTATCAATGAAATAAGGTATTATATACCAAAATCAATGTAATTATACCACAATGGTATTTGAAGCTCTTAAAACGCCTTAAAATAGCTTATAAGCAATATATGTACACTGCCGGATATATTGCTGTAATATAAAACCAATTGAACTACTGGCAATATATCGATAAATGTAAACAACTATTTGAAAATACTTGTAGGCTTGTTTAATCAATGAAATAAGGCGTTTAATTTCAAATATGGTATAATCATATCAGAATTGATTTGAAGTCCTTAAAACGCATTAAAATTGATTTGTTATATACTAGTATGCCCCCGTGTGCTGTCAGGACACCGCCCCGATATTGGAAACCTTCAGGGATTATCAGGAAATTGACTGGTATGCAAAAGACCCCCAATATTATCAGGAAATTGACCGATATTGGAAACTGTTATGTATCAGCTGGCAGGAAATATGAAACATAAAAAAACCCTTCCGATATTATCAGGAAATTGACTGGTATTGGAAACCGTCAGAGGCCGGCAGGACCCCCCCCGATATTCAAAACCGTCAGAGGCCGGCAGGACCCCCCCGATATTCAAAACTATCAGAGGCCGGCAGGACTCCCCCCGATATTGGAAACCGTCAGAGGCCGGACAGTAGAAAATATGAAACATAAAAAAACAACCGGCCAATATGTAAAATATAGTGTCCGGTTGTTCTTAGTAAATACGGGTTAAAGCACCCGACGGCTATCTTTATAGTAACGATGGAATTACGGCTCCCAAATGCCATGTAGTAAAAAAACACTCCCGATAAATCAAAAGGGTTTTAAAAATAATAAAGAAAATAATAACCGCCTAATCCGGCATACTAGAATTATTGTACAAAGTTTCTAAAGCAACTTTAGCCGCTTTAAGATTTGTTGTAAATTCTTTTGATTTAGGATCATCCGGTTGTTCAATAGACTTCATAATATCCTGGCTAAGTTCTTCTGTGATATTAGCCATTCCATATTTTAAAGCCAATCTTTTACTGCTAAAAGCCATTATCGTAAAATTTAAAATGTGAATTAATTGAATTGATTGTAACCAAAAAAAGCAACCGGTTAATATAATTACTATATACCAACCGGCTGCCATCAATTATCCTAGTGGATCAGCGAAAACCTCTTCCGGTATCCCATTAGCACCCTGCAAAGCCTGTAAATTAGGAACACCTACTAAAAGATTTGCTCCCCCTATTACTCGGTTTTTAAGATCCTTCTTGATTACCTGATCCCTTAAGCTCTTTGATTGACCTTTTGGTACAATAGTATTCGAAAAACCGGATTTTAAAATTCCATGTTTATCTGTGTAATCAAAGATACTTTCCTGTATTTCATACAGTTTCATATCTACTTCAAAAAAACTTCCAACTTCAAAGGGCTTTTTTACAAATTTACTAAACTTTAACTCTTGGTCATTTTCGTTGAAAATAGATGGATTCAAGTTTACTCTTTCAAAAGTTACCTTATAACTAAGATCTCGCCCTTCGTTTTCAAATTCTTTGTTGTCAATAACTTCAAAGAGTTCTACATTAGGATCATTTAGCTTAATTACTTTAGCAATTGCATTGGCTTTGGTTTTGGCATAACCTACCAAATCCTTTGACTTTTGCACGTTATCAGAACCTAAATCGTTAGGCTCTTGTGCAAACTCCTTTCCTTCTTTTGGATTACTTGGTGCTACACCTGTACTTCCTTCCTTCTTGTTTGTCATAGTTATTGAAATTTAATTTAGTTAGATCCCGGGAGTATCGCAAAACACGCCCGGGATTATATCAGAAAATTAATGTCAGGCCTCCTGTGAATGTGTTGCCATGTCATCAATTTCTTTGCCCGTGTACAAATTTGCCAACTCCGGATCAGCGTATAAGGTTATCAGAGAATTACCATCTTCCGGCGGTAAACAATTATCATTTACTACCATTTCGAAAAATTTCTCCTGGTTACCATACACGATAATAATACCTTGCTCCTTACTGGTATTAAAAACTCTTTCACGGGTTATGCCCTCTTTGAATTTAATCATTTCTATTATGTTTAATGTTAATGAATTGAAGCCATATTGAATACTATCAATTTATCTAATGCAATACAATTATCTTTTGTGCATTCACAATCATAACAATATTGATTGTATGATTCCGAACCGGAAACGTATAAAACTAAATTTATAATACTAGTAGCTATAAATTTCCTGCTGTGCCTGTCAAATTTATTATCGGTAACCGATTCTAATATATGCTTTGCAATTAAATAAATATGATCCATTTTTTTAATAAATGGATATTTAGAAAACATAACTTCATGTATAGATTCCGGTTTCCTTTCACCAATAACTATAAATTCATTTGCCCTAAAGTTCATAAATAAACTGTCAGAATATTGACTATAATAATCCTGTAAAGTGTCCGGCATAATTGGTAATTCCTTACCATTGTCATCTAAGTAATTCCAATTTGGAACTATTAGCTCCCCCGTGTTGCTGTTTTTAACGCCTCTTACTTCCATAGTTGTGAATTTTAAAGTTAGTTACTACAAGCATCGCAAAACGCTTGTAATAAGCTCCTAAAGTATATTGCTATTAATTCCTAAGTATAAAAGCAATGCCATTAAGAGTAATAAAAAAGGGTTTACTGTCATAATAAATCAATTTAAGTTTATTCTTTTTTTGACTTCCAACCAATCATTTTTGTCATGTTTGTGATCCAGTTGTTGCCTGTTATACATATCTTGGTTATGTATGTATTTGGCTTTATTTTCAATGATTTTTATACCTAGGTTATAATCTATATCCTTGTATTTTTGAATTTTTTTATTGTATTGAATTTCTTTGACAAGAAAGAATAAGAACATAGGTATAATTAATAATACTAAAATCAAAAAGACTGGCACTGTTACAATGATTGGTATTGGTTTCATAGCAATAAACATATCAACCATGAGAAGGATTATTGATTCTAAGACTTCCATTTTATTTGGGTTTTTGTTTGTGAAAAATTGAATACGATGCAAGTATAGAAAGGTCTTTAATAGTGTGCAAGTAATTGCCAATATATTTTAAGATTTTTATTAACTTTTTTTCAAAAGATGGTTATAATCGATTTAGATGCGGTTTTTGGTATTGTGCTTTTTGTGGTTTTTGGTATCAGATAGCCAAATGGTATTGACTGGTATAGAATACTCGGATACCATCGGATGGCACAACCTACAAAGAAAGTAAGCAAAGAAATATAAGCTTTAATATTTATCATGGTAGTCATATAGTTGCATGGTATCCGATTACATGATCCCAATAATATAGTATTGTCCTGTGAATAGTTTCATATTATAAGACAATACAATACAATCAAAATACATTGGATTATATACAAAGAAAAAACCCTATATACACAAAATAAATGAAACCTCCCAAAACAAATCAGAACTTCAAAATCATAAAGAACAATCCCAAAACAAATCAGTAAAAACATAAAGATATGAGACCATTCAATACAATAAAGAAAGAACCAAACAACTAATCTAATATTAATATCCCCCGACAAAATTTAATGATAAATAAAAACAAAGGGGGGAGCTTTCCCATCAAAAATTAGTGTGTGTACATGATGGGGGTCATTTACATTTTTGAGATTACTTCTTTTTTTTTAGGGCTGTAGTTTTAAAAATTTAAATTTTTTTTGATTTGGCTTATTTTAAGGCGATTTAAGAGATTTAAATTTCATTTGGCATGATTGTATCCTTACCTAGGAGAAAGTCTTTTATTTGGGGGTTTATTAAAGTCCTGATGGTATTGGTTATATTTTTGGTATTTGATTTTTTTTTTTGGTTTTAGTTTTCGGGATTTAGCAGATTTCGGGATTTTGAGTTTTTGAGTTTTAGTAATACCTCAAAAAAATAAAGTTTGATCAAACAATAAAAAGTATGTATTTATTATTAATTACCGGTAGTACCGGTAGTACCGGTAGTACTAATATTTATTATTTTATAGTATACTTTCATATACCGGAGTATACTACAGTATTATAGTATACTACAGTATTACAGTATACTACAGTATACCGGAGAATACTAATATACTAATATACCGGAGAATACTAATATACCGGATAAAGGGCGGTTTTGCAAAGAAGGGATTGCAAAATTAACCGGTTATTGAATACACTCCAAACATTTTGATGATTATTTTCAAAAAACTTTCATTATATAGATTAATCAGAAATTCCTATTTTTCTTTTAGCTTATTTAGATGCGTTTTAAGAGGTTTAAATCTTTTCTGGTATGATTATACCAAAAAATAAAGATAGTTGCTTGTAGGCTAAGGAAATAGGCAAAAAAGAGCATTTAAACAATCTCCTAAGTTCTAATAACTATATTAACAGGTTTGCATCATTTTTACTTTAGTTTTCATATTAATTTTAAATATTTATTGTTTTTTAAAAAGAACATTATATATTTGTAAAAAATATTAACAAAATGAGAGTATTAAACAAGATTATTAAAACGGATTATAATAATTTTTATCTGTACCACACTAGGATAGTAAATGTTGTGTTTGGTTCAGTACTCGGCAATAAAGAGATAGAAGTACTTGCATCATTTATGTCCATTTCCTCACAACTTGAAAATGGCTATATACTTGATCGTATAACAAGGAAACAAATAATGAAGGATCTTAAAATATTTCCTGGTGGTCTTACAAATCATATAAAATCAATAAAGGGAAAAGGATTTATTGAAAACGTTAAAGGCACAAAAGTTTTAAAGATAAAAGATTTTATCATACCTGAAAAAGAGAAGCAGTTATACCAGATATACTTAGGAGAGAAAAAAGAAGATGACATCAAATAAAGATTGCCTAAAAGAGTTCTTTAAAAAAAACAAAGAAAGGTTTCCTGATGTTTCTTTAAAACAAATGACAGAAATAATGGAGATGACATGGAAATACCTAAAACATAACATGTCATCAAAAGAAGCCCCAGTAATAAGGTTTAAAGAATTTGGCGAATTTGCAATCAGGAGTAAGTCTTTTGATAATAGGGTTAAAAAAAAGAGAGAAAATTTAGAAAAAGGAATTATTACAAAAGAATATTACTCTGATTTTATTGACGTAATAAAAACTATTAAGGCAAGACGTGAAGCCGAAAAAAAGCATTAAAAACATAATATCTTATTTTGTAGGCAATTTTCGGTATAAATTGTATTATTCAAAATATTCTTTTCTGATAAGGGATCATATAAAAGAGCAAATAGATTACCGTATAGAAGTCATGGACAGGGATTGTTATAATCAGGGTTCTTGTATAATGTGCGGTTGTTCTACAACAGCCTTGCAGATGGCGGACAAAGCATGTGATAAGCCATGCTACCCTCCAATGGTTAAAAAAAAATATTGGCTTAAAGAAAAAAATAATGTACTGGGAAGAAAAAACAAAGTATATCGGTGAAATAATTGAAAACCGAAAGGAAGTAATAATATTTAAAGCTAATGATAATATACCAAAAATATTATCAATAAACCCGTCATGTGGTTGTACCATGCCTATTTATAATAAATCGGAAAAAGAACTTGTAGTAAAATTTAAAGCAGGAGAAATACCAAAGCACCTTAATAGCGATAGTTACATAACATCAAAAAAAATAAATATATATTACGATAATGGCAATATGGATCAGCTTTTGTTCAAATGCACAATAATTAAAAAGTAAATATGTCTGTACTATTTGATATTGAGAACAATAAGGTAACGGCAAAAACCGGAACTTTGCTTATACATCCCTTCAAAAAGATATGGGGTAGAGAGCGTAACAAGGAAAAAGTATTAGAAGAGTTTGCTTATATAGAGTTTATGTCTTCTATGACAAAGGACAATCCTTTCAAGAACTATCCTGAGGAAATGAAGCACGATGTAATAAAGAAAGCCGTAATCAAGGATTCAAAATGGAAACCTGACAAACTTGTAAAAGAAGGGATAGAAGTATTTAAAAAGTTTTATAAAGAAGGGTCGGTAACTTATGGCTATTATATGGCATCAAAAGAAGCCATAGAGAAAATGCAAAAATTCCTTCATGAGGTAGATCTTACTGCAATAGATCCCAAAACGGGCAAACCAGTTTACAAACCAAAAGAGATAACCTCTTGCTTACTAGATACAGAGAGGCTTCTTTCTAATTTTGAAGCCCTTGGCGAGAAAGTAAACACAGAGCTTTATGATAAAACCAGGACCATGGCAAACCGTGAGATTTCGCCGTTTGCCGAAGAAAAAAGTTTTGAAAAAAAAGAAAATAAAAATTAACTAATGGATACGGAAAACCTAAAACATTTAGAGGGTCATAAACAAGATTATGACGATTACACTTATAACGTTATTGATCTTATAAGGGAAGCAGAAAAACTAAAAGTAATCACATTAAAAGTTAGCGATATATTTTTGTATTATGATTCGCCGTCTTATGACACGTTTACTTCTTTTGTAAAACATTGTGAGAAAGTATATAATTCAAATTTAAAATACCCTATTATACTAAGCCCTGGCAATTTTATATTAGACGGGAAGCATAGGCTTGCAAAAGCAATAATATCTAATCATGAAACAATAAGTGCCGTAAGATTTGAGGAAATGCCATTGTGTGGCGAACTAATAAAAGACGAATGAAAGACAAAAAAATATACCCGTTTGTAAAATGGGCAGGAGGTAAAAGACAGTTAATCCCTATAATAGAAAAGCTAATACCCAAAGATTTTGACTGCTATTATGAACCATTTGTAGGTGGAGGGGCTTTGTTTTTTCATTTACAAGCAAAGAATGCAGTTATAAATGATATTAATGTAGAACTAATAAATTGTTATAGGGTAATAAGGGATACTCCCGAAAGCCTTGTAACTCAGTTACTTACTCATAAGAATGAAAAAGAATATTTTTATAATATAAGGTCTCTTGATCGTCAAATAGATAAGGTAAATAGGTTTAAGCAGTTATCAGATGTAAAACGTGCCTCTAGGTTTATATACTTGAACAAAACATGCTTCAATGGTCTTTACAGAGTTAATTCCAGTGGTGAGTTTAATACCTCTTTTGGGAAATATGATAACCCAAAAATAGTTGATAAAGAGTTGCTGTATTCAATAAGCAAATACCTTAATTCAAATAATATAAAGATAAAATCCGTTGCTATTGATGTACTATTAAGTCGTATAACAAAAAAATCATTTATTTATTTTGATCCCCCTTACTTGCCTTTAAAAAGTTCTGGATTTGTTGATTATGATAAAAACGGTTTTTGTAAATATGATTATGTTAGGTTAAAGAATTTATGCGATGATATTGATAAAAACATAGGGGCAAAGTTTATTATTTCAAGTTCAAACAATAAATATGTATTAGATCTTTTTTCAAGTTACGATATAATTGAAGTAAATGCCAAAAGGTCAATTAATTCAGATGGCAGTAAAAGAGGCCCGGTAAAAGAAGTTTTAATAAAGAATTATAAGGAATGAAAAAGAAAACAGAATCCTTAAAACCTATCAGAAGCGATGACGGTACTTGGTTAAATATTAGTGGTTTTAGGGGTCCTGCATTATATTTCATTAAAAATGGCTATTACTGTCCACATCCTTATAATACCCCTGCTTGGTATGACTATTGGGCAGAGCAAAGAAAACGGTGTATTGAGGGTTATTCTATAGGTAAAGATAAAATAACCGGCGCCCATTATTTCTACCTTAACTTCTGCCCTATCAAGTTAGCAGAAAAGGGAAAATCAAACATAGCAAAAAAGCTGCATACATTCCCACACTTCTGGGATGGCGATTACAATTATTTCTGGTGTCGGGAGATAGCTAAGTATGGTCTTGAAAAAGACGGTGAAAGAAAAAGCGACGGCGAACTAAAAAAAAGGTTCGATGATCTGGGGCTTCATGTTAAGATAAAAAAAGAAAACCTAAGGGGAGGGTTTAATTTTATTGTTGGCAAAGCAAGGAGAAGGGGATATTCGTACAAATCCGCCAGTATAGCAGTAAGAAATTATTTCACTATACCAAAATCCATTACCATATTAAATGCTTATGAAAGGAAATACCTAAGCCCTAACGGTATCTTCTCAATAGCAAAGGATTATATTAACCATATCAATGAGCATACCGGTTGGACTACCCCATCTGATGTTGTAAATAAAGCCGATCATATAAAAGCATCATATATATCTTATGTAAATGACGTAAAGACTGAGAAAGGGTTAAAATCGGAAATAATAGCGACTACATGTAATGATAATGCCGATGCAAACAGGGGCAAGGATGCAGAGGATATTTTTATTGAAGAGGCCGGTACTTTTGGGACTCCTGGTCTTTTAAAAGATTTATACGCTGCAAGTCAAGACTGTGTACAGGCAGGGTCTTATAAGACGGGAATGATAACCATCTTTGGTACATCGGGAGACATGGAAGGTGGGACTATGGATTATGCCGATATGCACACAAAGCCCAGTGCTTTTGGATTACTGCCGTGTTACAATATATGGGACGAAGGATTTGCAGATACCGAATGCGGTTTTTTCCATCCCATTAATTGGAACATGGAGGGCTTTTATGATAATCAAGGAAACTCTGATCTTGAAGGAGGGAAAAAATATGAACTTGATAGTAGGGAAAAGCTAAAAGAAAACGGTGCTAGTTCAAGGGAGTTGCAACAAAAAATGCAACAAAAGTCTTTAGGGCCGGTAGAAGCCTTTGGTAACATATCCGTAAACAACTTTCCAATAGTAGAGCTCAAAAGACAATTAGCAATAGTAAAAGCAAAAAAACTTCAAGAAGTAAAAGGCACTCCCGTTGAATTTTATGTACAAACAGAAGGTAAAAAAAGATCTGTAAAAGCAAAAGCAATATTAAACGGAAAGGCAAACCCTATTACTGAACTAAAGCCTTTAGTTGATAAACGTGGATGCCCTGTAATATACGAACACCCTATTGAAGACGCACCTAGGGGACTTTATAAAATAGGATATGACCCTGTAAGGCAAGATGAGGGGAGTTCGTTAGCGGCAATAATTGTTTATAAAGGTTTTTGTAAAGGCAATATGCACCACCATATAATAGTAGCTGAATATATAGGCAGGCTAGAGTCCACCGATGATCTTGATAGGATAGCAGGGTATTTTGCTGATTTTTATAATACTACTATTATGTATGAGAATGAAGTGCCCGGGGTGAAAAACTTTTTTTACAGGACCAAAAGGCTTGATCTATTGGCAGTTCAGCCTGATTCGGTCATAAGCAAAAATATAAAGTTTTCTAGGGTATCCCGTATATATGGTTGCCACATGACATCACAGTTGAAAGATGCAGGGGAAAGGTACGTTAAAGACTGGCTTTTAACTGAATTAAATTTTGATGAAAATGGAAGTATTGTAAGGCCGATAGATTATATATATTCTATAAGATTATTGGAAGAGTTGATATCTTACAATAGAAAAGGTAACTTTGATTTAATTTCTGCATTGTTCATGTGTATGTTTCAAGTACAGGAAGAGGAAATAGGGAAAGAATACTCTAATAAAAAAAATATAGAAGCATCTAAATCAATAGATGATTTTTATAAAAACATGTATGTATAGTTATGGTAAAGGCTAAAAAAAATGAAAGGTTAAGTACGGCTAAAAAAAATGCCAATAAAAAACAATGGTATAAAGATAAAGCCAACTCTTTAGAAAAAGAGCATGGAAATCTATATAGTTCTTATGACAGTGAGGGTAACAGCACTTCAGAGCATAAAAGGATGCAGGTAAATTATGATCTTCAAAATAACATATTAAACAAAAAAGATTTTTCTTATGTATGCCAAGCCTATGGTAAAGATTTAGGTAATTCTCCCGCAAAAATGGTAAACCGTGATATTTCGTCTGGTAAGATAAAAGCTTTATTGGGAATGGAGAATGCAAGGCCTTTTTCATGGAAAGTTCTTGCAGTAAACCAAGAGGCTACTAGCAGAAAGGAAAAAGAGGAAATGAAAATGATAAAAGAGTATGTCGTTTCCGAGATTATGAATCCTATCAAGGAACAGATTGAAATTGAATCACAACAAAAATCAAAAGGAAGGGAGTTAAATGAAGAGGAAAAAAAAAATATACAAGAGCAAATAGCTAGCGAGGTTAATGCACGTACTCCTGAAGAAGTAAAAAAGTACATGGCAAGGGATCATCAAGACCCTGCCGAGATACAAGCTCACCAGTTAATGGAATACATTAAAAAGTATTGCAATGTTGATATGAAGTTCAACGACTCTTTCAAGCACATGCTTATTTCCGGAAAAGAGATTATGTATATTGGTATATTTAACGATGAGCCTAGTCTATGGAACGTAAACCCTTTGAATTTTAGTTGTGGGTTATCATCAGACAATAAATTTATAGAAGACGGTGAATGGGCGACTTGTGAATATAAAATGACACCGTCAGAGGTAATAAAATTTTTTGGGGACGAGCTTACTGATAAAGAAATAGACAAGATATATGAAAACAGTCCTGAAGCGTATATCCCAGAGAATAGGGAACTTATGCTTTTAAATGGCGAAGGACCACATCAAGAAGACTTTGACTTTAGTTCCCCTAATAGATATGATCCTAAATTAGTAAAACTTTTACACTGTGTTTTTAAATCTCTTAGAAAATTAAAGTTTTTAAAATATATAGACAAAAACGGTAAAGAGCAATCCGTTATGGTAAATGAAAACTATGAGCTTAATATAGAGACAGGGGATATTTCAATAGAAGAGGAATGGATACCAGAGGTTTATGAGGTATGGAAGATAAAGGATATATATATAAGGATGAGGCCGGTGCCAGGACAATTCAAAGATATAGATAATGTTTATCACTGCAAGTTGCCTTATTATGGTGCTATATGCGATAACATGAACTCTGCACCTACTAGTTTAATGGATAGGTTAAAGGTTTATCAATATCTTTATAACATTATTATGTATCGGATAGAAATGTTATTGGCTTCTGATAAAGGCAAAAAAATCCTTCTAAATAATAATGTCATTGGTGATAAAGAAAATATTGATAAATTTTATCACAAAGTAGATGTTAATTCAATTGTACCTCTTGATCTTGAAAGGGAGGGTCTTCAAAACCAAGATATAGGTAATTTATTTAAGGAAGTTGATCTGTCTTTACGTTCAGATATAATAAAATATGTAGAACTTTCTAAAGAGATAAGGTTAAATGCCGGCCTTTCAGTAGGTATACCGGATCCTGTAGAAGGGCAAATAGGTCCTAGGGAAGCAGTAGGTAATACTAAGCAGTCTTTAATACAGTCTTCATATATACTAGAACCGTTTTTTGATCTTCATAACCATGTAAAAAAAAATATTCTTTTAGGTTTATTAGAAATTTCAAAAGTAGCTTATTCAAAAAACGATCGGAAAAAAATATCTTATATACTTGATGACATGAGCCAAAAGATGTTGGACTTAGATATAGGGTTATTAGACAGTTCTACTTTTGGGATATTTATATCCAATACTTCAAAAGCGGACGAAGTATTAGGTGCAATAAAGGAGCTTGCCCATAGTGCCATGCAAAATCAAATGGTAGAACTTTCCGATGTAATAAAAGTAATAAGACAGGACGGTATATCAGAAGCAGAAGAGGTCTTAAAAGTTGCCGAGCAAAAAAGGAAGGAATATGAGATGGAAAAACAAAAACAAGAACAGGATGCAAGAGCTAAAGAAGAGGAGAGGAAAAGGGAATTTATACGTGAAGAGCATGAAATGGAGAAAGAGTTAATTATCTTAAAAGAAGAAGAAAAAAGGAAAACCGAAGTAACTAAATCAAGTATTTTGGCTTCATCCTTTAATCCTGATCAAGATGTTGATAATGATGGTATAAATGATTATTTAGAAATTGCAAAGCATGGTGTTAATGCTGATGTTCAAAAAAGCAAAAAAGAATTAGAGCGTGAAAAATTTGAACATCAAAAGATTGTTGATAATAAAAAACTTGAGCAAACGGACAAGAAATTAAAAAACGAAAGTAAAAAAATTAACAGTTCGAGTGCTAAAAATTAACGTTAATAGTTAATATTGCTATTAAAGATTATTTTTAAATATTAGTATTTTAAATTTTTTTAATTAAACCGTAAACAATATAATTGTAATCTTATGAAAGGAGAAAATAAAATAGTAGAAGCTACATGGGACAATGATCTTGGGCTTGCAGGTGAGGATTTTGATTTCTCAAACCCTGATGGTAATACAGAGTCAAAAAGTACTACTGATAAAAAAGACGATCAAGAAAAGGATCTTAGTAAAAATAAAAAAGAAGATAAAGAGCCTATTGATAATGGTCTTAAAATTACCGAAGATGGTGCTTTTATCGATAAAGAGGCAGATGAAGACTTTGACTTTAGTGGTAGTGATGATACGGACGCTGATGATACGGACGCTGATGACATAGATTTACCTGAAGGAAAAGATGATAAAAAGAAAGTCAACAAGAAAGCCAAAAAAACAGTTTCTACCGGTAATCCTTTAATAGATACTATAAAGGAATTAAAAGAGAGCGGAAGTATTTCTTATGAACTAGAGGAAGGGGTAGAGTTAAATGAAACCGTAGCAAAAGAAATAATTACGGATTACATTGATGACGTTAAAGAAGAGGGGGTAGAGAAAAAAATGGAAGAGATAACTTCTAACTATCCTGAAGAAGTAAAGAAAATGATAGCCTTTATAAATAAAGGCGGTGATTTTAATAAATTTTTAGATGTACTAAACGAGCAAAAAAATTCAGGAATATCCCTTGATATGGATATGGCAAAAGAAAAAAATCAGGAAAAGATAATGCGTGATTATATCACCTCAGAAAATCCTGATTTTGATCATGATGAAATTGAAGAAGAACTGCAATCAATTAAAGACCGTGGCAGTTTAGAAAAAAGGGCAAACACTGTATTTAAGAGGTTTGAGAAAAACGTTAAAGAAGAACAAGATCGTTTAATAGAAGACCAAAAAGAAAAAGCCTTAGTGCAAAAGGAAAAAATGAGGGAATACAAATCAAACCTAAAATCTTTTATTATTGATAATGATAATTTAAATGGTATAAAAATTCCTAAGAAAGAAAAGGGGGATATATTTAATTACATTACAGATCAAAGCTATCAAGTAAAAGGGCGAAACAGTATTACCTCAATGCAAAAAGATTTATATGATGTTTTTAATGACAGTAAAAAAACGGTTATACTAGCCAAGTTATTAAAAAACAATTTTAATCTTAAAGACATAGAGCTTGATATGGAGTCTAAGGTTACTGATAAATTAAAAAACAATTTAAGACGCTTGAAAACAAACAAAAAAGACAAAACAAACAAAAAAGATTTAAGTGAGTACATTTAAATAAATTAATCTATAAATTAAATAATTATGTCAGCGTTAGGATTTGACCCTATAAAGTTTCAAAAGTTTCAGCATGGAATGATCGATTCAAATAGTTTAGGTCAAGCATTTGCAATTGCACCTCAAAAACTTATGCACAAAATGGATGTTTTGTTTTCACAAAGAATATTTAGTGAAAATCCTTTGACTGCTATTTTAAATCAATTTGGACCAATAGATGATAGTTTGACTGGTGAGGAATTTGAATGGGACATGAAAGAGTCCGCCCATAGGCCTTCCGTTTGCACCGGAAATTTAGAACCCAATAATGATACCCCTGGAAAATATAGACAAACGTTTAAATTAAAGCTAGATCAAAGATGGTATTTGCCTGGGGATATATTGTTCGCTGGAACAAAAAACAAGAAATATCAGGTAAGGGTACAAAACGATGCTGAGTCATTAGGGGACGGGTTTGTTTATGAAGTCCGTATTATGACAGATAATAACAATCTGTTTATTCCTAAAAAGTGTTTAGAAGCCGGTCATCAATGGGCTAAGCTTTACTCTAAATATGAAGAAGCATCTACTGAGGCTGGTAGTACTATATACCCAGGGTCAACCTCATACCGTAATTCTATAAGTAAGTATAAAAAGAAAGACGGTCTTACAGACCTTGCAAATGAAACCGTGTTGGCAATGCAACTTACTGATGAGAACGGTGGAAAACATTTAAAATGGATGTCTTATGCTGAAGTTCAATTTTTGAAAGCATGGAACAGGGAACTTGAAAGAGGGGCTTGGTACAGTACTTTAACCCGAACAACACCGGGTGCTAATGGTAGAATGGTAATATCAGGTGCAGGGATAGACGAGCAACTTGACAGTTCACATGTATTAAAATACAATACTTTAACATGGAGTATATTGGAAGATTTTCTAATGTCTATATTATATGGAAGGGTAGCTCCTGGTAACCGTAAAGTAATTAACATTTTTGGAGGTGAATTTGCCCTTAAAATTCTAAATTCTTTAGCTCAAGAAGAAATGAGGAAAAAAGGGTCTGTATTAAATATTGAGGTTGTAGGATCAAAAACACAAAGCAATTTGCATCCAAATGCTATGCGGTTTGGTTTCCAGTTTACACGGATAGACATGGCTAACAACATTAGCGTTAATGCCATGCATTTACCAGTAGCTGATGATGTTACTCTCCATACAGAAAAAGATCCTGTTACTGGATGGCCATTAAATTCAATGACTTTATATGGATTGGATCTTGCTACGGAGGAAGGCAAGCAAAATATTAAAATAATGAGGAAAAAAGACTCATTTGTTTATGGGGTTAGAGTAGGTTTAATGAATGGTAATGGTTCAGGACCTCTTAAAGCTCACCTTGGTGATTTTTCCGAGTCTGCTACAAGGATTGAACAAGGTATTTGCATAGTAGATCCAACAAGATGTTTTAAAATAGAATGTGCTAGGGGAGCGTAGATAAAATAAAAAATAAAAAATAAAAAATATAAAATAAAGAAATGAAAGTAGAAATAAGACCACTTGAACTAAATAAATGGCACGGTAAGACCGGGGATCAAGATATTCAATGTGCCCAAACTATATATGCAACAGTTAATTCTGATACAAATAGATATGAGACCGGGTTAGATGATAAAGATATTGAACAATTAAAAAAAGAAGGAGTTTCTTATGATCTTTCTTCTGGGTTTAATCTTAATGTCCCCCATCCATTTTGGGAGTCTCCTGTTTCTAAGGTAACGCTAGAAAACCATACGACTTTTTTTAATACTGATAATCCTATGGATCGTATAAAGTACAAACTTTTACTAGCGTCTAAGTTTGTTGCCAATAGCAAGGAAGATTTAGATAAAGGTAAATTTCCTGAAGCAACACATATAATCTATGATGAAATAAAAGAAGATTCGGCAAAAGCACAAAAGATAGAACTAAAGAAGAAGGCTTACGGAGCAATATTATCTTTAAGTCATATTCAAAAGTTACAGCTAATTATGACCCTTTATAATGAAGACTGCAGGAATATGTCCGATAATCGTATAAATATTAAGGTTGATGAAATATCAAATAACAAACCAAAAAGTGTAATTGAATTTTCCGAAAAAGAGAGTGAATATAACGCTTTGAGGTATTTGGTTTTGCTTGCTCTTAAAGAAAATGTAATCAGGAAAGAGGCAGGGTTAATAAAACATTTTGACTGTAAAATTGGTACTGATATAGATAGCACAGTAGACTATTTATCTAATGCCGAAAATCAGGTAACATATATTAAAATAAAAGGAGAAGTAGAGGGATAAATTATTATGACTATAGCCGATATGCACTATGACTTCAAAATGAAGTTAAACAAAGTTGACAGCCAGCAAAACAAAGGTTTTCTTATTCCTGAGATTGACTGGGTACTTAACGAGGCACAGGAGCTATTTGTAAAGATTGTTGCAGAGCCTAGGGTAAAAAGCCCTTTAGGTTTTGAGATTAACCAAAGGAGTATTGATGACATAAGCCCATTGGTAAAAAACGAAGTATGCCTTAATGTAGACAATGACAACACTGTTACTTTGCCAGACGATTATTGGCATTTTATAAAAGGGGATGTTAATATAACTAATGAAAAATGCGGAAGTGTAAAAGCAAGGTTTTATTTAAGGCAACATGACGATGAATTTGAGTTAAGCCCATTTGATAGATCTTCTTATGACTGGAGGTGCGTTAATGGTGTTTTTTTTAATAACGGCGTAAAATTTTATACCGATAATACTTTTTCCATCAGTGAATTTTGTATCAGTTATATAAAGAAGCTAAATTTTATACATTTTGCAGAGGGTTATTTAACTGATGGTTATGAGTTGGCTTCTGGTGTACGTTTAACTGGTTCTCAAGATTGTGAGTTACCAGAGCATACACATAGGGAGATTGTGGATATTGCGGTTTTGATAGTAACCGGACAAATAGATATTAAAGATTATCAAATAAAGTTCAACAAATTGAGCTTAAACAATTTAAAATAGTAATAAAGTTATGAGCAAGGACAAAAATATTTTACAAGTTTTAGTTACCAGTGATAAGACCAATGTATTGGACAAAGGGGAAAAAATGAGTGCTTTAAGGCCTGGGCAGATAGGGGTTTTTGATCACTCAACGCATTTATCTATTGATGGCACTGAAAAATCAAGGGATATTTATTTAGCCGTAGGCGTTGATACTAACGGCGATGGCACTTCGGATTCTTTTGCCACATCATCAGGGCAAAAGATAAAGGTTAGCAATATCAATTCTTACGCATTCCAACCTTATAAAGCAGGAAAACCTATGGTTTTGGAGCTAAAAGATTTTGTTGCTAATTGCAATACTGATTATCATTTAAAGATACAATTTACCAATCAAGCCATGTACAGGCTTCAAGGATTCGTCCCTTTTACCGTTACATATAGCGTAAGGACTGCCCCTTGTGATGAGTGCAGTGATGACTGTCCTTCAGGTGTTTATACCGATCTTGCAAAATCATTAATAGAAGCTATTAACAAAGACAATAAAGGCTTAGTAAAGGCAGAAGCGTTTAATACTACTACTGATGCTGTGGTAACCGATATTGATGCTTTTGTTAATACAAACAAAGCGGTAAATACAGATGGAGATCCTACTACCGATATATTGCTAGGCATTAGGCTTACATCAATACCTTTACCTAAAAACAAATCTTTTGGTATAAACACACGTTATCATAACCCTAGGTTTACGGTATTAGAAGGAAGTATACAAGGAGGTTTTGAAGCTAACGGAAAACTAACCGTAAAATCAAATCCAGAGGTAGAAGAAGGCAATGGATATGATATAAAGCAAAGGGAATATGAGTCTGGGTGTTGGGACAATAAAATTGGTTCATACAGGGTTTATGCCGTTAATGGTATGCCAAAGCAAGAGCTAGATTATTTAGCCAGTGAAACTAAAAAATACGGTGTAATTTCTTTAGATTATATACAAAGGACATCAAATCATGGTGATATGCAAAAGTCTGATTTAAGCACTCAGATTGCTATACCTAATTCAGACACTAAGATCCGTGATGATCTTTTTACCATACTTAACAATATAGTAGAACCTCTTGGTTTTGGAGCTATGGACGCTACCGGTGGAATAAAATAAAGATTGGTATATATATTTGTTTTTTTTTGTTTTTTTTCTTCATTTGTTTTTCAAAGGTATCCCCCAAAGGATACCTTTGTTTTACAAACTTTTTAATAACCGTATATGACTATTATAAATTCGTTAAAAATAAACAAAGATGCAAGTTCAATAGAAGTAGATGCCCAGATACCTGTTGATTTTACGGAAAGCAGGTTACTGTTATGGGACATTGATACTTTTAAAGATTACGAAAAAGCCATTGATTTAAGCAGTTTAATTAAAGGCACAGATAATAACGCCATTTTTGATATACCTTCAAGTGAGGTAAAGCTAAAGACTTTTTCGGGTTTGTTTTTTTTAGAGTTTTCGGAACTTGATACCACTTCACAAAAGTACGGTCAAAAAGTTTTTGGTTTGGTTTCCAATTTTATGAATTATCATGAATGTTTACTAAACAAGGTATTGTCTATTGATATAAGCAACTGTGAAAAAATAGATAGCGATTGTGATGGTTGCGGAAAAAACATTTATTTATTATCCACTTTAATAAGTTCTTTGGAAAAATCTATACATTTGAATTTTTATAGTGAAGCTATTTCTATAATAAGAAACATAGAAACATTATGCGATATATGCCCTACATGCCCTGATTATGGTGAAGTCAATCTTGTAAGCGGTACGGGTTACGGAATAGAAAACGGGGATATAATATTAAACTAATGTCATTAGAAGGAAACGATCGTACTATTATTGCCAGTTTAAAGAAATATTTTGACAAGTTGTCCATTATTGGTAACAAGGCTAGTTTTATGCCTATTGTTTTGTTTAATGTAGTTAATGATATGTTAAACTATTGTGTAAAAAACTACAATACAGGCAATAAGGGATATACCGAAAGAATAAAATCGTTAAATATTTTAATAGAAAAGTTAAAACGTTATTGCCCTGATATATGTGTTTATAAAGACAAATTCACAAAAGAAAAGATTAAGCCAATAATTAATGCCGGTCCTGATAAATACTACTATTCTAGTGATAATTATGATGGTAGAGGCGATCATGAAAGCCGATATAGTTTTTCCTTTAACTTAGAAGGCTCTATTATTGATCCTGATAATACGGTAAAGTCTTATGAGTGGTCATACAGGAACCTTCATGATAGTGATTACATACAGTCTTCTGTATCAATGAACTCAAGAGACTTACATACAACGGTAGAAATTGGTCAATCAGAATATAATACCGGTGAATATCTTTTTACGTTAAGGGCAACCACAGAAGACAATATTGTATATAAAGAAAAAGTAATTATAACTTTATGTAACCCTATTGGAATGGAAATTAGATATTTAGACGAATCAGGAAGTTACATAAATATTGTTAATAATAATATAAAAATGATAATGCCGGGAACGCTTACCCTTCGACTTCTTATTGATACTGATAATTGTGGGCTTATAGAAAGGGTTGAGTGGTATAATTTAAGGGATAGTAATGTTATTTTTTCAAATCCTAACGATAAGATTACCGAAATTGAAATTAGTGATTCATTTCTTTCAAGATTTTTTATTGCTGTTACATGTTATGATAGTGATGATAATGTAATTATAAGTGATAATCTTATGATATCACGGCTTTATCCGGAAAACTTAAGCCCAATAGTAGATGCTGGGGATAATAAATACACATACAATGGCGAGACCTTTTTGAGCGGTACTGCAAACGATCCTGAACAAGGACCTTTGAGTTATGAATGGACATTGATCAGTGGGGAGTCTAGCCATGTAGTAATAGATAATTTTGACAGGCTTTTTACTAGTGTTACAGGGCTTAATCAAGATAACGAAATATATTCTTTTCAGTTAAAGGCAGAGGACAATGTAGGTAATATAGCTACTGACATTGTAGAAGTGCATTCACGATCAATGCCCACAATAAATGCTGGAGTTAATAGTAATTTAAGATTACTTGAAGATGGTATATTATTAAGTGCGACTGCTAATGATCCTTATAATTTATTTGATCATTATGAATGGAGTCTTGTAAGTGGACCTGATAGATCTCCTGTAATTAATTACATTAATACCCTTAACCCTCTAATTTCTGGTTTTGTTTTAGCTGGCGATTACAATTTTGAAATAAGGGCTTTTGATATTAATGGAAATGTTATTGCTAGCGATACTGTTGTTATTACAGTATTATCTGATCCTATTCCAGTTCCGCCTCCGGTTGTGAACGCACCTCCTATTGTGGATGCAGGAGATAATATCGTTACTTATAATGGTACTGCTCAATTGCAAGGTTTAGTTGGAGACGAGGACAGTGATATTCTTACCTACAAATGGACTGTGATTTCAGGTAATACTGATAGTTTAACGATTGATTCTCCCAGTAGTTTATTTACAATTGTTTCCGGTATGGGACACGAAATTTACGGTTTTCAGTTAGAGGTATCCGATGGAGACGGGAATATTGTTACTGATACTGTAGAAATTGATTCTAGGAAGAGGCCTATTCCAAGGATTCTTATGTATAAACAAGATTTTATAATAAGATTAGGTGATAATAATAGGCGTTTAAGGGCTTCTTTTCAACCTAATGATCATGTAGCAAGGGTTGAGTGGTCTATAATTACAGATGCTGAAAATGGTGTATCTATTGATAACCCCAATATACTTGAGACGTTCCTTAGATGGAACAGGTTATATCCTAGTCCAGAAAACGGTGATATTGTATTTACTTTAAGTTTAAATGCTTATGATGAGTATGGTGCAGTAATTAGCAGTATTGAAGATCAATATTTTATATTTTCTACTGACATCTAATGTTTTATAAAGATCCATATATACATGTGCAAAAGCAAATAACCGCACTTGCTAAGATAATAAAATGTATCAGGAAAGGAGACTGCGGAAAGGTATCTAGTATTACTAATGTAATAGGAGAGGGTCATTTAATAGCAAAGCATAATGATGGTAATGGTAATAAAGTTGATATAAAGGAGACTATTACTTCTCTTTCTTTGGATGGGGATATTATATCTTATGTAAAAGAGGATGGTTCAGTAGATAAGATAGACGTTATTACTGATATTAAGACAAGAGTAAACGAGCTGGAGGATCAAGATGATAACCGAGAGCAGGAAATATTGGGAGTAAAGCGGACAGTGGAGCGTCTTACAACAAAAGTAAATGATCTGGCAATAACAGAACAAGCACAAGTTAGTGCCGGAAGTAATAAAACCGTATCTTTGGCAGGTGAAAGAAGACTTGACAAGGTTGTTCTGATAGGCAGTGCCACTACTTTTAATAGAATGATACCTAGTATAATATGGGAAAAAGTATCAGGTGATGACGATATAATAATAAGCCATGAAACATCCTTAAACCCTATCATATCTAATTTGTTGGAAGGGGTTTATGTAATAAAAATAACCGCTAGGTATAATGAAGATACAGAAGCAGAAGCAACAATGACATTAACAGTAAATAATTAAATTAAAACAGAAATGAAAAAGTTAATATTTATAATACTATTATTTGTAGTCAATACTTTATATTCTCAAGAGTCTAAAGTAACTAAATTAATGGTAAGGGACAGTATCACAAGCCTTAACAATGGTGATAATCTAGTATTGCAGGGGAAAGGGAAAGGGGTTGTTGAAGTGGTGGATACACTGCACGTTAATACTGCTTTAGAAATAAGTGGTGGCGATGGGGAGCAGGTTATAATAGGCGAAAAATCTTTATTAGAAGTCATAACCAGGAGGGTATTTGAGGATAGCAATTTTGATGGTGAAGGTTTGGTATTGGTAACCACGTCGGATGGCAAGGCAAAATATACGCTTATGAAAGTAACCACTAATTCCGGGCCGGCAATATTGATCAGTGCCAATACGGAATTAGGTGATGATACAAAATCAATAACATTGACCCCGGCAGGGGGGTTCAGCAATATTGCGGATGACCGTGGCCCTAGTATAAGTGGGTACGCAAACCAGTTTAGCGCAGACCCAAACTTAATGGGAGCTTTGCATTACCGTGCAGGGAACTTGCCAACGGGTACGCACGATTTTTATACAAAGGGGTATAGGCGGTTCGGCATAGAGCAAAACGGCGACATAAAAGCCTATGGCAATAACCTATTGGACATAGGGGGATCGCCCCTTTCAGGTACGATAGGCGGCGATTACAGGGAAGGGTCACATGGCGGCCTTGATATAATCGGCAACGGGCTCCAGGAAACACATATCCAGTTCACACGGGATGATCAAGTTTTGACCCTAGGTGCAAGGTTATTTGACCCCGTTACTAAAAGAGGCGTGGTTGCAAACGGTGCTTATATTGAAATAGAAGCCAACGATGCAAACGACGGCACAGGAAACGGTGGTAATATCAAGATGATTACCGGTGAAGGGGGGAAGATCAGAGTTACTTCTTTTGAAAACGGGTTTGTAACGGTCAACAATGGCGTTTTAGGGTCAACAGATAAAACAAACCCTTATACTTTTGGAAGTCCTAATACCCCATTATACACAAACGGGGGACCTATTTCAAGTGATGGGGCAACTATTGCAAGTAACGGGGGAAATATACGATCTGGAAAGGGCAATATATATACCGGAGGTGGTTTTATATCAACAAATGGTGGTGATATGTCAACAAATGGTGGTGATATAAGAACAAATGGTGGCACTATACATACGGGGATGCTTAGTATAGTCCCGGGCGGTACTTCTTACTATATCTATGCCCCAATAGAAGCAGGAGATGCCACATTTGATGGCGTAATAAAGTTTAACAAACTTAAAAACGGGGTTTTATATGCCGGTGCCGATGGGGTTGTGAGCATTGCCGAAGCACCACCCGGTGAGAAGGGCGATAAAGGCGACAAGGGCGATCAGGGCATCCAAGGTATCCAAGGCGAACAAGGCATCCAAGGCAAAAAAGGAAACAGAGGGTTTACGGGCGAGCCGGGGCCACAAGGCATAAGGGGATTGACAGGGCAGAACGGCACGAACGGCAGGGACGGTTTTGACGGCGAGAAGGGGGACAAGGGCGATAAAGGCGATCCCGGTGACGGCAGGACATCCTTCACCAAGCTAAAAGTGTCCGAAGGAGATAATTATGTTAAACTAGAAATTGAGCCAAGCCCCGGGGATGAGCCAAATAATAGTATATTCAAGATAGTGGCCGGCGAGTTCGATGCAGACGGGGCTAAATTACAGTTGTACGGGAACGATGAATGGACCTCCGGCAATGCCGAGCTACATGCCCGTGGCGATGGCGATATAAAGTTCTTTGCAGGAGGTTCAGAAAGGGTGGTAGTCGGTATAGATAACGATAACGATAGCAACTTTGAAGTAAAAGACCACCTGAAGCTACATTATGAAAAAGACAGGAGGGGCAACTTTATCCAAAAAACGGCGGAGATCAAAGGAAACCTAGTACTGTCAAACCCCAACTATGCGCGGGCAGGCAAGTTTTTGGGCGTGGATGGGGACGGCAACGTTACCGCAGTAGATGCACCTTCTGGAGGGAGCGGTTTTGAAAACCCTTATACTTTTGGAAATACACCCACGACCATTTACACTAACGAAAGTAGTATTAATAGCGGTGGTGGAAATTTTAATAGCGATGGTGGACATTTTAATAGCGGTGGTGGAAATTTTAATAGCGGTGGTGGACATTTTAATAGCGGTGGTGGAGATTTTATTGTTATCCAAGGGAGTTTCGTTGATTTTGGGTTAATTGAAAACCCCGGCCAACTATACATAAATTCATTGGGCGAGATCACCAACGTAAACCCCTCTGATGAACGCCTAAAAACGGTAAAAGGACCATATACCGGCGGTCTGGAGATCATAGTACAGATGAACCCGGTTAATTTTGTATATAACAAGACCTTTGGGAACGATGCAGTCTCCGTGGAACAAATAGGTTTCCTTGCAAACGAGGTCAACAAGTTTGCCCCTGAATTGACAACCGAATACGACCACCAGACAGGGGAACATGAAGAGGAGAAAGAGGTGGATAACGGGGACGGCACGAGGTCAATACGGACCGTTAAGGTAAAAGAGACCGTTAAGCGGCTGGGCTTTAATCAACCTATGCCTTCTCCTATTACAGTAAATGCCATTAAGGAGCTTAGTGCATTATTGAAGTTGCAGGGGGAGCTTATTAGCGGTATGGAAACCGAAATAGCATTACTTAAAGCAAATATTACTGAACTTAAAAAAGCAAAATGATATGGGGTTTTTAGCATTGATGATAATATTTTTACATGCAATAATTTTAATGTGGATGCTCTGTATTTCACACGAAAATGACTGGAGTATAAACAAAATATTTTGGTCATTAATAGGGGTTGTGGCTTTGCTTCCGTTCACGTTATTTTTGATCGGCATAAACCCAGACGATTATTCACCAGACGATCCACTAGAACAGATAGAAAAGCTAGAGATAAGGATTACTGAACTAGAAAAAGAAAAATAATGGGATATAAAGAAATTGCGGAATTAGTTATATATTTTACTTTTATGATAGTGTTATTTGAATGTATATGCCCAAAAAAAGCTAAGATTGAGGACTTACTCCTTTATATATCAATAACTA
>JACSEG010000002.1_pt1 | contig 83437 bp, 91 predicted proteins | sample 8225521 | NCBI WGS metagenome assembly JACSEG01 (sample SAMN15705060, study PRJNA637333) | viral metagenome | isolation source: viral RNA from sea star tissue | host: Pisaster ochraceus | place: USA:Santa Cruz | collected 2018
ATAAAAAAACAAACAAATAAAATAATAAAAATAATAATGATATAAATAATTTCACAAAAAAAAGCCTTATAAAAATAAGGCTTAAAACACAAACAACAAAATCAAAGACAATTAAAATAAATAAAAATTAATAACCAAAAGATCACCAATCAAATTCAAATAACCACCCCCTAAATAAATAAAAATTAATAACCAAAACGTCACCCAAACCAAACCAATAAACAAAGCCAAAAACCAAAAGTAACAAACAAACAATATAAAAATAAACAAAAATGATACATAATAAAAAATTAAAAGAGTATAAAGACATAAAAAATTAAAACAACAAAAAAAATTAGCTACAAAGAATAAATTGCAGCTAATTAGAACAACAAAAAAATATTAAATTTAAAATTCAATCAAACCAATATTCTAAATTAAATAAAATATCTAGACAAGAAAAAATAAAAAACCAATATCCAAAAAACAAAATAAAAAGCATAACTAAGAATTAATATCTAAAGATTCAGAAGAAAGAAACAAAGAAGAAAAACTATCATTAAACTTTTTATCAGAAACAAAAGCATCAAAAGAAGCAGAATCAAAAGAAGCATCTAAAAGGTCAATATCAGAAAAACCATCAGAAGATTCAATATTAGAAGAAGATTCTAAAGACTCAAAACGATTTTGAACATTATCATTACTCCCAACGACAACATTCTTACTACTTGCAACTAAATTTTCCATACCCAAATATACTAATAACAACCATCAAAACCAAACAAAATGCAATAAATAAAATCATGCCAAAAACACAAAAACACCAAAAAAGAAATACCTAAAACATCAAAACAAATAACCAAAAAACTTGCAAATATCAAAAACTATAACTATCTTTAAATATGAAAAATAACCAAACAAATAGTGCAGACGTTAAGAACGAAAACACTAATGAAACAATTAATTTCGATTTTGAATATGGATTTTTAAATTATAAAAAACCATTCAAACACGAGGTACAAATAAAAAACTTAGATAAAAAGCTAAGAGAAGGAGGAACTATAGAAAATTTTAGCCTCAAAACATTAGAAAACTACATTGAGATTTACCAAAATAAAAAAGATGATAAAGGTAAAGAATACAATGAAGAACTACTAATATTATACTACTACTTTCTCAAAAAAGGAATTGATATACTAAACAAAGAACTAAAATTTGATTTTAGAGAATATCTAGAAACCTGTGACGGATATAATCCAACCACAGAAATGAAAGAAATGGATTTAACCAAAATAGATGAAAAAGCACTAATGTGCATGACTGGAAGCTTAATTTTTTGTTATGACGATTACGAAAATAACAAAGATATATATAGACTAGAGCTAAAAAGGAGGGGAATAATTGAAACAAAAGAAGACGGAGAAGACGTTTGGAAAAAAGATATAGATGACAGCTATACCTTTATACTAGGAGACGGAAGTTACTTTAATGAACTAGAAGAAGTAATGACAGCAATAAAAGAAACACAAACTAAAAAAGAGTAAAAGAAAACAAAGCAAGACAAAAAGAAAGGGGGCAGAAGCCCCTTTTTTTATGCAACAAAAACAACAATAAAAACAATAATCAAAACATCAAAAATATTTGAGACCTGCAACCTGCAACCTGAAATTTGCAACTTGCAACTTGCAACTTGCAATTTGCAAAAAAAAATAGAACACAAAAATAAAACTCAAAAAAAATAAAACTACAAATAGAAATTAATAACAAAAACGTCAAAAAAAATAATAAATAAATAAAAACAAATAAAAATTAAATAAAAGACAATAAATAAAAACTAAAAAAAAAAAAAGAATATCAGACAAAATCCAACAATATAAAAACAAAAACTAAAACAATAAATACTGAACACTAAAAAAAAAAAAAGCTATCAGATAAAAATCCAATAGCTCAAAACAAAAAATTAAAAACAAAAGACTAATTAAACAATAAAAATATCATGTTTAACAGCCTTAAAATATAAATCCAAAATAAAGTGCTTATTATTAAGCACGTCAGTAACAGCGCGATTAGATGCTATTTCATTAACTAAATACGACAATTTCATTTCTTTACTATCATTAAAAAACTCAAAATCAAAAGGTAAAAAAATATCAGAAGTATTTTTCAAAACATTAACAACATTACCATCTAAACCAGTAACGTCTAAAGAGACGCTACTAGTATCATTTAAAGCTAAAGCATTCATAACTTATAAAGTACTTTTAGATATAAATTCAGAAAAACAATCTAATTCGGCAAGTTCAGAATCTAATTTTTGTTGCTTAACAGCTAAAAATTGTCGTCTAGTAACAATTAAAGCTAAAGACTCCTTTTTAGTCTTATTAACAAAATCGGCAAAAACAAGCCTATTACTTCGAACTTTTCGAACTTTTACATTTTCATTAACAACAAGCGCAGCATCGTTATTCTCAATAACTTTACTACTATTTTTATCTAAATTTTTCATACTCAAATATACAACTTTTTTAATGACAAACAAAATAAAATACAATAGATATAAGAAAAAAGAAGTTTCTAAATTTTTAAATGATCAAAAAATTACAATAACCAAAACGTCATAATACCCAACGCATCGCACAGTCATATACACAAAAAAAGCCACAAATACAAACAAACCTAACAAATATTTACAATACTTATCATAAAGTCACAAACCACCCCCCAACCTACCAAACAGCCAAAACAATCCCCAACTATAATAAAGTCACAAACCATCCCCAACAAACCTCTTAAAGCCAAAACACATACTCCCAACCTACCAATCAATAAAGTCACAAACCATCCCCAACCTACCAATCAATAAAGTCACAAACCACTTCTCAATTTTACACAAAAAAAAATATTATATACTTTCATATATAATATTTTTAACATTCTACCTACAACACACTTTTTTCTATTTCCATAAAAAATAATTAAACTCTTCCAAATTTCCCATTATACCCTCTCCTAAAAATTCCAACTTCTCAAATTCACAATTACATTTACAATCCCATTCATAACCTTCATCCTCCTTCCATTCTAAAACTCCTCTTTTTACTAACTCCTTACCTAACAACCCCTCTTCTTCACATTCACATTCTCCTAAAATATCATTTCCATACAATATCAATAAACATTCATTACTAATTTTATCAATACCTATTTTATCAATAAAACTTTCAAAATATTTTCTCTTATCCATATATTCCATATCTAACTCCCTATATTCTAAAAAATCAAAATTCATTTCATTTTTCAAAATATTTAAACCCCTCTTTCTCAATTCATAATTCAAAATAAATATTTCATTCAAATATTTATTTCTATCATACCAATAACTAATATTTCCATTTCTCAATCTCTTATTACTATTATCTCCTTCAAAATTTCTCATTAAAATCATAATCCCCTCAAAATTAATTTCTCCTAAACCACCACTCAAATAAATTTCTCTTTTTAAACTTTTATCCAATTTACTACAATCAAATAAAAATTCTTTATCACAATTCTCATTCACAATTTTAAACCAACTACTACATCCCATAAATTTATAATTCATATCAAAACAAATATCACAATCAATACTATTATAATCAATAATATTATCATAAATATAATTTTCAATATCCTTTCTAACAACTCTACCATTTACCAAAACATTACTTCTTTTATAAACAAACATAATCTTAAAATTTAAACATTAAACATTAATTTCAAAAAACAATAACCAAATAATCATATCTAAATTTTCATTCTAAAAACTTCATTCCAAAAATTCAATTCTTTTCTAATATATATCTACTTACTATTATTCAATAAACACATATCTAAATTTTCATTCTAAAAACTTCATTCCAAAAATCCAATAAAGTCCTAACTACTTAATCAAAATCAATTCCATTCTATTATACATTATTCTACTATACTTCAAACAATATATCCCAACCCTCCCTACCTATCTATTTATTTATTATTTTCTAACATAATTTTAATCCTTTTTAATTTATCAATTTCATATTCAATATTCTTTATAATTTTTTCATTACTATACCAACCCCAACCCTTACCATTTAAATATTTTTCAAAAATATCAATACTTAAACTTATTCTATTAAATTTATTTTCAAAACTCAATAAAATACTATTTTTTTCTCCTCTCTTAAAAAATTCCATTATTTCTAAAATTTATTTTTAAACATTTATTTTCAAAATTCATTAAAGTTCTACTATACATTACTTTACTATACTTCAAATAACATATCCCAACCCTCCCTACCTATCTAACTATCTATTCATTTCCATAAATTAAATCTTCTAACTCTTTAATAATTTCAAAACAATCATTTTTAAATTTTTCATTTTCATAAAAAATTTTCAAATTACCATCTTTCATTAATCTCAATTTTCTCAAAAACTTAACCCCTCTTTTCACATAATCCAACCCCTCTTTCAATTCTCTTTCTTTTTTCTCAAATTCTAAAACATATCTCATAATCTTAATTTTTAAATTTAATTTATAAACATTTATTTAACTCCTACTATACTTTACTTCTAATATACATTACTTTACTATACTTCAAATAACATATCCCAACCCTCCCTACCTATATACTATTAATCATAAATAAATATATCCATACTATCAATAATTTCTATACATTCATTTCTAATTTTCTTATTCTCATTAAAAAAATTCAAATTACCATTCTTACCATACTTCAATTTTTTTAACTTCTTAACCCCTCTTTTCACATAATCCAACCCCTCTTTCAATTCTCTTTTTTCATTTCTAATTTCTAATTTTCTCATATCCTTCATAATTTCCAAAATTTAAACATTAAACATTAATTCCAAAAAACAATAACCAAATAATCATTTCTAAATTCTCATTCCAAAAATCCCATCCTAAAAATCCAATTCCTTTCTAATATACATTATCTTACTATACTTCAAATAACACATATTTAAATCTTCATTTTAAAACTTCATTCCAAAAATCCAATAAAGTCCTAACTACTTAATCCATTTATCATATTTATTTCTTTCTTTCTTAATATCATAATCTATCTTAATACTCAAATAAATCATAAATATTAATCCACCAAAATAAATAACATAATAAACACATTCTACTAAAAACATTAAATTCATAATTTCTAAAATTTATTTTTAAACATTTATTTAACTCCTAATATACATTATCTTACTATACTTCAAATAACATATCCCAACCCTCCCTACCTATCTAACTATTCATTCATTTCATTCATTCTATTATCTACACACCATTTTTTTATATATTCTAATCTTTTAACTACTTTATCTATTTTCTCAAATACATATTTTTCATTAAAGTCATAATCATACATTTTATTACCTAAATCCTTTTTCATTACTTCCATACTTAAAACCATTTTATCAAATTTCTTTTCAAAAACAATCTTTCTTTTACTTTTTACTTCCATCTTTTCTAAAATTTATTTTTAAACATTTATTTACTCCTACTATACTTTACTCCTACTATACTTTAATCTACTATACTTTACTCCTACTACACTATACTAACCCCTCTCATAAAGATCAAAATATACAACCCCTCCTACCTTTCTATCACAACACTAATATACCATACTTCTACTAAACAACCAAAACATTCCATCAATAAAGTCATAAACTTATCCACAACTTATCCACATAACAATACCATTATTTTATATCATTATTCTTATATATATAAATAATCCAACATAATCACCAAATCATCCTACTATACACCCAATAAAGCCACAACAACCTAATCCCCAAATAATCTAATAATATATTAATCTTTTTATATTTTTAATTTATATAAATATTAAAATAATTATATAAAGATAATTATATTTTTTTTAAAAAAAGTTATATTTTTGTATTTTTAGCGCCCCCTCCGCTGTGAATACTATATCATTTCTACAAAATTTATGATCCTTTAAATCAAAATCATATTTATTTTCATCTTATATATACTCTAACAGTTCTCTTCCTAAAGAACCAATATAACTAATATAACTAATATAACTAATATAAGACCACATGAACCACTATGGCCCCTATACGGCACTATGTGGTTTTCTGGTATATCTTCGCGATCTTTTAAAAAAAGTGCCGTATAGGGCCGTATAGTGGCCATACGGCAGCATATTTGATCTTTTACGCCCTTCTATCCTACTTCCTCCTTATTACCCCCTATTAAAAAAGGATTGTAAGAATATACTTTTATATATCTTGATTAAGTCTAATTGTATCTTCATAAGAAAATTTGGAGATTTTAAAATTTTTCTTACCTTTGCATCATACTAAAATTGTAATTTAAAAATGGAAAAACTAATGGAAACAATGGAAAATAGTAAAATGCAATTCTTATTGTTAAAAAATAAGAAAAAAGATGAACTTATTCCAGACGAACAAGTAATCGACATTGATTACTCTGAGCTAAGGTCAATGAATGAAATTAAATTAGCACTTATTGATAAGATACCTTACTTCCAATCTGAATGTGCAAGAATAGATTTACTAAAAGAGGAAAATATAGAAAGGAAAAATACTCTTATTGTACCTTTTATAAATTCTACATTTACAGGAAGGTCTAGTGTAACTAAAGAGTTACTTAAAAGAAATGTTGCTCTTTCCCTTAAATATAATCCTATATTAATAGATAAATACGTATATCTATCTGAGAATAGGCCCGTATCTACTCCTCCTAAAACGGATACAGACTTATTTCAAGATCATAAGTCATCTGAGTGTTGTATAAGTATATCTACCTCAAAATCTTTAGATTTAATTACAATAAATTATGTGGTTCGTTTGCTTCATAAATCATATTTAAAATTTTGTTTCTAGTTTTTCATAATTGTAGCTACCTTAATCCTTCTTTGTAAAAATTGAAGGTTAAGGTAGCTTTTTTAGAAATTAGAACATTATAGAAGCCTTAAGAGAGTAGAAATTAAGAAATTGGAACATTAAAATTGAAATCAGTTATGGAAAATTTAGGAAACATAAAATTGACAAATATGCAAAATCATTTTATCTCACAAGCAAAAGAGTTAGGGGAATTAATTTTCTATAACCTAAACTCAGAAGCAAGAGGTAGGAAGATTTGTAAATCTCTTGTTAGGAAAAACTTACTTCAAGAGCATGAGCAAGAAGGAAATATAATTTACTATCTAACTACAACAGGAGTAAATTATGTAAATTCTACAACTCCATCTGTTATATCTCCTATTCCTTTAGAAATAAAAAATAAAGAAAAAGAGGAATTCTCTCAAGAAGATATTTGGGAAAAAGAATATGAAGACAATTCTGAGGAAGAATCTGAAGAATCTGAAGAATCTTGGGTAGAAGAGAAGGCAAGAGTTGATAAGCAAGAATGGGTTGAAGGAGAAGAAGAATTCTCTGCTTATATAAAGAAGCAAGAACAAGAGGAGGAGAAGAAGGAGAAGAAAGAGAGGATAGAAATAAGACAGGAAAGAGAGGCAAAAACCCTATCTCCAATAGGCTCTATAAAAAAGGGAGATACAATCAAAACATCTTCATGTACAGGAATAATAGTTAAATATTATTCAAATAAAGAAATACATTTAGATTGTAAAGGCACGACATCTATTATCTCCAAAGTTGATATTTTAGAAATTTTAAAAAATTAAAATCTTAATAATATGTTAGATTTAAGGAAATCAAAAGACTATATTTTTAATCAATATTTGAAAAAATATAGTAAATTAGGTAAGGTTAGAGAGGAATTTAGTGATTTAGCTCAAAGAAAAGAGAAGATAACTAAACAAGAGTTTGAGGAAATTAAATGTAATGCTTATGAAAGGCAAATCCTTATGTTTAATTTAACTAATGAAGCTCTTATTAGTTATTTTGAGGAAGGAACTAGAGAAATGGGGAAATTTAATTCAGAAGTCCTAATAGGAGATAATAAAACATTTCCAATATATGGACCTATTATGATATTAATATACTTTAGATTGAAGGAATCTCTAAATGTAGATGAAGAAATAAAGGAAGAATAAATTAAATTCACATTAAAATCAAAATCAAAATGTTAGAAAGTAAATTAAAGTTTTTTAAAGATCAGGACAAAATTTGTTGTGTAAGCAAAAATTTTAAGGATCTTGTAGTTAGTATATCTGGATTTGGAGATACTGAAGAAGAAGCAAAGGCAGATTATATTAAAAATACTTTTTCTTTATATAATCTAGAGCCTGTAAAATCCCATAATGTATCTCATGTTGGTTATTCTAAGGAATATAAAGTATTGAGAGTTGATTATAAAAAAGAGGTAGCTAAGATTTCTACAATGATTATATATGATGTACCTAAGTTGATTTTTGAGAATCTTAAATCAGCAAGATCATTTGGATCTTTCTTCAATAGAGAAATTGTTAATCAGTTTAAATTTCAAACTTTAAATAATTAAATTTATGGGAGTAGATAACTACTCCCAATTTTTTAAAACAAAATTATGGAAAAAATATTAGGATACATTAAATTTTATTGGTTTTCTTTAAATATATTTTTATTTAAGAAGTTAACTAATCTTAGTAGTAGGATAAATTATTCTTATTTATTAGCTACTCTTTACAATAAAAGAGGAACTGTATTGCATGAACCTTTATGTAAATATCAAGAAGCTATTAAAGATTTTACCAAGAGTCTTGAAGTAGGAGAATACGGTAGTAATGAAGGGGATTATTATTTTAATAGAGGTCTTGTTTATGTTGATTTAAATCAACATGAAGAAGCTATTGATGATTTTTCTGCAAGCATATTTGAAGATAAGGAAGATAAAATCGGTTATTATCACAGGGCTATTTCTTATTTAGCTACAGGTATGTATAAAGAAGCAATAGAAGATCTTGATAAAATTATTGGTAAAGATCCTAAAAAGGCTTTAATTCATTATTTAAGAGAGATAGGTTTAAAATTAGAAGAGAAACAAAAGGAAGAGGAAAGAAAGACAATAGATACCTTTATTGAAAAAGTTCAAGTTTTTCAAGAGAAAATGTTTGGACCTATTTTAAGACAACCCTTAATTCCAGTTAAGAAAAAATGTCAATTGAGGGTTAACTTACTCCAAGAGGAGTTAGACGAATTAAAAGTTGGAATTAAAGATAAGAATATTATAGCTATAGCTGATGCTCTTTGTGATTTACAATATGTTCTATCTGGAGCAATCATTGAATTTGGTTTGGGGGATAAAATACCCCAATTGTTTAATGAAGTACATAGATCTAATATGAGTAAATTTTGTGACAACCAAATGCTAGCTTTAAAAACTCAAGAAAAATATCAGAAAGAAGGAGTTGAGAGTTATTTTAAAGAAGTAGACGGTAAGTTTCTTGTCTATAGGAAGAAAGATGATAAATTGCTTAAGAGCATAAATTATTCTCCTGCTGATTTGAGTTCTGTAATTCAAACAGAGATAATTTTTCCTAAATCTTGATATAGTCCTATTGTTTAATTATTTTAAATTAGGATTATCAATTTTTTTTAATTACCTTTGCATTGTAAAAAGGATTTAAAGAGTATGAAGAATTTTTTGAAGGACATGCATTGGATTGAGATTATTTTCTATATAGTAATATTTTTATCTATAATTATTACTATATATATAGGTTACTCCTTCTATTTTGATTGAAAGAAATCGCCACAGTGCCACCACGCCACGCTACCCATAAGAACAGCGTCCCAGGGCGTGGTTTTTAAAATTGAAAAATATGTCCAATTTAAATTTACATAAAGCCAAAAAAGTAAAAAATGATGAGTTTTATACTATGTATCAAAATATAGAAAAAGAACTTACCCATTATTTACCCCATTTTAAAGGCAAAACCGTCTATCTGAACTGCGATAACCCAATTTTATCACAGTTTTGGGCTTATTTTTCAACTAATTTCCAGAAATTGGAACTTCAAGAATTGATAGCAACACATTATATTAACCAAAATCCAACGCTATTCGATACAAAACCAATACCTAAGCCATATCTATATAGACAAACCCCAAAGGGCATTAAAAAAGAGTTTCTGATGGATGACGGGGACTTCAGGTCAAAAGAATGCAAGGATATATTGGCAAAATCGGATATAGTGGTTACAAATCCCCCGTTTTCATTATTTAGGGAATATATAGCACAACTAATTAAATATGATAAAAAGTTCCTAATTATAGGTAATCAGAATGCAATTAGTTATAAAGAGATTTTCCCATTATTGAAAGAAAATAAGGTGTGGTTGGGGCATACATATGGTCGCATGATGTTTCATATATCTAACCATAACTATAGATTAAGTGCAAAAACACAAACTTTTGGCAATATATGTTGGTTTACTAATTTAGAAACCAATAAAAGGAACGAGTCGTTACCACTATTTAAATTGTATAATGAAAACGACTATCCTAAATATGATAACTACGATGCAATCAATGTTGATTGGGTTGATGAGATACCCATTGATTATGACGGTTATATGGGCGTGCCAATTACTTTTATGCAAAAGCATAATCCTAATCAATTTGAAATAATTGGACAAGGCCAAGGGAATCTATATAGAGAACTTACATCTAAAGGTTTAAGTCAAAAATTTGTTGATGATTACTATAAAACAGGTGGAACAGGTTCAATTAAAGAAGACCATCCAGTTTTAGGTTATTATGATAAAAAGGGAAAGGCTGTAATTCCATATATGAGAATAATTATATCGAAAATAAACCAGAATGGTGAAATTGGTAGACACGCAAGACTTAAAATCTTGTGACTTTTAGTCGTGTGGGTTCAAATCCCACTTCTGGTACTAAAATTTAAAATTGAACAAATTAAAATTGAACAAATAAGAATGAAAGACATTGAAAAAATATCAGATTCAGAATATAAGCGTCGTGTAGATAGCATGACTGACTTAGAATTAGCTAAGCATTTTCTTAGCCCCTATCCTGGAGATACCCTCAAAGAGCATATCGATTATATAGAAATGACTCAAGAGGAATTAGCAGAGAAATTAGATATATCTAATCAAAAATTAGAGGAACTAATTCAAGGAAAAACTCCTTTCACTAGAGAAATATCAGATGCTTTAGAAGAGCTCTTAGATATTCCTGCAAGCTTTTTTCTTAATCTAGAGAAGACCTATCAAAAAGACTTATTAAAGATAGAGGAATTAGAAAGATTAGAAGCAGAAAGATTAGAGTATTCAAAACGAGCAATTACTCGAGTATATAAAGCTATAATCCCTAAGCCATGAACTCTGACCTACAATCAAAATTTAATAATTTTGCTACCTTACAAAAAGGAGATATTGCTAAAATTAAATGTGAGAAGACAAAAGAGCTTTATGTATATCAAGTAAGCATTTACTTTAATCAATTTATAAATCCTCTTGTAAAAAAATATTATCATAAAGAAATTGGAAATATTTTAGTTCAAGAGAACTATGAACTAGAGGAGGTAAGTAAAGAGGAACTTAATAAAAGGGCTACACGAAATAAAATTAATATTGTATATTGGTTGCCTGAAAATAAAAATATTAATATTTCTGCAATAACCTTTACTAAAGGAGAGGTTGTAACCATCCAAGTGGATGAAAAAGAAGTGAAAGCAACTATTATTAAATATTGTTCAAATAAAGAGATAACTCTTCAGGAAGTAGAGGGAGATAAAATATTTGGACCACTTACAAAGGGAGATTTAAAAAAGATAGAGCAATGAAAAAGCAAATCTTACCTTTAGAAGAGATAAATGCAATTATTCGAAATTACTTCAAAATAATGAAGAGATTTCAAAAACACCTGAAGTTAGAGAATGAACAAGATTGTTATTCTTGTCGGGAAAGTTTAGTAAGTAGTATGCTATATACAATATGGTATAAATCTAATAACTACCCCAAATCCTTAACAAAAAGGGAAATAAAATTTTCACAGAAAACGTATATTAAGTTATGGAATTTACAGAAGGAGAAGAAATATTGTTAGATAAATTTGGCTTTATTATTGATGAAAAGGGTCACAAAGCAAGATTTAATAAACAGAGATATTTAAGATCTATTAGGGAAGATCTTAGTGAATTTTTTATAGTTAAAGAAGATACTAATCATTTCGTAGTAATATCAGAAAGTCCTAAACCAAGAGATCCTAGACCACTAGTAGAAAAAGATAGTAAAAGAGATGGCTATACTAAGTCTCCCAATTCTTGTAATAATCTATATGATATTTTAGTTGATTTTTTAATCTCATATTTTGTTTTAATAGATCTGAAGTTGTGTAGAGAAAAATTAATAGACTATGGAATTTTGATTGAAAATTTAGATGGATAAAGGACAACACCCAGTATCTAAATAACTTAAAAATATAACTTATGAAAAAATTTAAAATTTTACCAGATTGGAATGGAGTTAGGGCACTAACTTTAGTATATCCTTTAGAAGAGAGTTTATTTTCGGGTATCTCAAATAATAAAGGTAGAACAGCAAGAGAATCTATATTATATTCATTTACTAATTTAATACATAGAGTTATAGAGAATGAACGGGAAGGATTTCCTATAAATATAGTTTTTCCTACTGAAGATAAAGAGCATAAGAAAATAAAAATGGCAAAAGAATATTATTTTGCTATTAACTTTCCTAATCATAAATTTAATTTCCTCTATATACCTTGTCAAGATATATGGATAAAAGATTGGGGGCCAATAAATGCTATTTATGAAAATATTACATATTTATTGAAAGCAAAATATAATCCCTCATATTGTACTGGAGACACTTCTATAGATGATAAAGCAGGAGAGACTTTATCAAAAGAATTAATAAATACCTATAAAGATAGAGATCTTTCTTATGCATATAAATCAACTGAGTTACCCTTCTATTGGGAAGGAGGAAATATAAGTGCAAGCAATAAATGGATAATAGTAACAGATAAGATTTTTAAAGATCTAAGATATAAAGAGCTTTCTGACTATCTTCATAATCATATTGAGCAAAGAATTATTAAAATCCCAGTAGAAGAAAAATATGATAAGATAGGACATACAGATTCAATTTGTAGATTTATTGATTCAGATACAGTAATTTTGCCATCTTATGATAAGACTAAAGATAATCTTAAAGAGATTGAATATATAGATAAAGTAGAGAAAGAAATAAGGAGAGAAACTACCAATAGAGTAAATATTCTTAAACTAGAATCTTATTTATCTGATGAAGTAAATAGAGAAGAAATATATTCAGCTGAAGGTTGTTATTTAAATTATCTTAGGATAGGAGATAATATTTATTTACCTCAATTTAATAGTCCTAAAGAAGATAAAAAAGCTATTGATACTTTAGAATACTTTTTTAAACATACAGGAAATCCTGGAGTAAAGGTAATCCCAATCAATCAGTGTGAAGATTTAGCTTTTCTAGGAGGAGTATTGAATTGTTTTACTCATGTAAGCCAATATTGGATTTAAATAAAATTATGAAAATCTCTAAATTTTTCTTAGTTTTGTCTTTAATACAATACTAGTTTACCTAAACTTAGACTTTAACACACATGTCAATTCCAAACGACTCTACTAATATTAAAAATAAACAGGAAATTACATTAGAAGATGTAAAAGATAGAAATTTGCTTTCAGAGAAGGATTTTTTAAATCTAGTTAAAGGAGGCGGTATTGAAGTATTTAGCCTTGAAAATATTAATAAAGCAAGAGAAGCTATATTTAAAGCAGCTAAAGCAAATCCTGAAAATGAAAGCATAATTCTTAAAAAAGCACATGAAGATTTTAATTCTTTATCTAAAAAAACTATATTAAAACCTAATGGAAGTCAATTTGATCTTTGGCTAAGGAAAGGATTTATTAAGGATGATGAAGTAAGTAATGAAGAAGATGCAGGTAAATTAGGAGATACAACAGAAAAGGTAGATAGTGAAGCAATTGCTCTATTATCTAAAATTGCTAAATATTTAGCAATGAATGAAGATACTCTCAATCAACAAAAGCAAATAGATATAACTCAAGATAGTGGAGTAGCAGATGATCAATCTAAGCAATTAATCGCTAAATTGAAGCAACTTAATTATATTTTATTAGATGATGGAGGAAATATAATTGGAATTACAGAAGAAGGAAAAGAAGTTTTATCAAAAAATGATAGCAATCAAGAAAGTAATTCAGAAGATAATTCTAGTAATTCTAGTGACTCTAGTGACTCTGATATTTTGGGTAAAGAATCTAGCGAAAATAACACTGATAATTCTACTAGAGATCCTAATATATTTCCTAACTCAGATAATGAAGATAATAGGGAAGATAATAGGGAGGATAAAGGAAATATCGAAGGAATAGAGGATTTAAATATTAATCCTAATGAAAAAAATGTAGATAGCAATGGCAATCCTGTAGAGAATGAGGAACAGGAAGAGTCAGCTATGCAAGAAGATGATGTAAATAAAAAAGAAAATGACCCAGGTAGTCAGGAAATGGGAGATGGTTCAGATGATCCTGAGAATGATGGAAATAAAGATGATGATGCTAATGAAGATGGAAATGTTAGTCATACTTCAGAAGAAATTACAGCAATGGCCTCTCAAGCATCCGATGATGACTTAAAAGCATTTATTCAAGATCCATCTCAACCAGATAATTTAAAACAAGTAGCTTTACAAGAGCTAGAAAATAGAACGAATAACCAAACTAATGGACAAGGCAATGAAGGAGAAAATACAGAAGAAGGTACAGAAAATGTAGAAGGAGGAGAAATAGATCCTTTAAAACAAAAGCAAGAACAAGAAGACGAAGAAGAAAAAATATTTGAAGATTGGATGGATGAACATTTTGATGGTTGGGATAGAGAAGATTTAGAAGATATGGTTAAAGAGATGATTCTAAAATCTCCTATTAAGAGAAAGGAAATAAAAGAAGCTTTTAGGAAACAGTATCCTACAAATAATGAAGGAAATCAGTTTTCAGGAAGAATTAATAAAGAAGGAGTTGAAGATTTAGAAGAATTTATTTTAAAGTATCTAAATAATATGACAGATGCTGATTTAAAGAAATATGGAATAGATTTATTAGCTATTTCTCCAGAACATAAAGGTAAGATGAGAAAAACCTACTCTTCTTATAAAGAGAATAAGATGATAAAAGATAAATCAGAAGTCTGATGTTAGAGAAATTACATAATAGAAGGAGACTTACGGGCTTAAGTCTTGGATTAGGATTTGATAATAATAGAACAGGTCCTATAAATCACGAAATAAATAAAGGATTTTGCTTAGATACATATTATGACAATAAACCACTTTCTATAAAAAAAACAGGTAAAGAAATAATTGATAAAATAACTATTAGAAAAGATGTTACTTTAGCTAAATTAGCAGAAGAAATAAAGGCTGCAAATAAATTACTTGAAAATATAGATGAAGTTCCTACAGAAGAATCACATGAAGAATGCTATAAAGGTGTAAAAGATAAAGTAAGTTATATATTTTTAGAATTTACTTATGACCAAATAGAGGCTCATATGCTTAAAATGGAAGAAAAAGGTAAATTAAATACCCCTACTTTTACATCTGTTACTGACATAAGAGCAGGAAATGAAGAAGTAGCACCCCCCTATAATGCATACGATGACTGTCCTTTAAGAAAATATAATAAGTGTGCTAGAGAAATAAGAACCTTACAAGTAGAGATAGGATTAATAGATGTCCTATTAGGAAATTTAGTTCCTCAAGCTAAATATGATTTAGGTTTAAGTCAATTAGCAGAATTAGGGTTTTGAAGACACTCTCTCAAATGGAGGAAATTTATGAAAAGAATAAGAAGATTAAAAAAAATAAGTAGAGCCCTATCTACTCCTACAGAATCTACTCCTACAGAATCTACTAATATTGATAAATATGAGTCATTAGATGAACAACAAGAGTTACTTGAAATTCAAAAGGGATTAGTTCTAAATAGAGCTATTACTTCAAACTCTCCAGTTGAAATATTAAGAGCGAAGAAATTTCTTAATCAAAGAAATTCTAAATCTTCAAGCAAAGGACAAAAATCTTTTATCTTTGATCCAGATCATTTTAATGATAATCTTGGTTATAAAGAAAAAAGATTAGATCTTACTTACAATATGCTTAGAGGTATGGGGAAGACTTCTGTAATGAAGCCAATAATTTCTACCCGAACTGATCAGATTAAAAGATATGATCAAGCTACTTTAGATGATCAAAAAATGGGATGGACTATAAAGAAAAAACAGTCCCTTTTATTTCCAGATAAAGAGAAAGATTTAGAAAATCAAGAGAAGTATGAAATTGAAGGATTGATAGAATTCGTTCAAAATGGAGGTGTTGAAAAAAAAGAATGGGTTAGAGATAGCTTTGGAACATTTTTAAGTAAAATAATACCTGATTCTCTTACATTAGATCAATGTACTTTTGAAATAGTACAAACTAGATCATTGAAACCATACGAATATTTTGCTACAGATGGAGCAACTTATAGGTTAGCACCTTCTTACAAAAATCAAAGGTTTACAGCTGAACAAGTTCCAATAATGGGACATTATCCTTATTATGTTCAATTGAGAAATGGTTTAGTTAATTCAGAATTTTATCCTTGGGAATTATGCTTTGGAGTAAGGAATCCCCAAACCAATATTTATAATAATGGTTATGGTGTCTCTGAACTAGAAGATATGGTAAGACAAATAACTTGGTTACTTCAAAGTGCAGAACATAATGGAAGATTTTTCTCTAATGGAGCTGCTAGTAAAGGATTTTTCTTTGTTAAAGGTGAAGTTGATCCTGATGTAATATCAGAATTTAAGCAAGCTTGGAGATCTCAAATAACAGGAATTGAAAATTCATGGAAAACCCCAATGTTAGAGAATGTAGAAGACATGGAGTTTGTTGATCTAACAAAGAGTAATCGAGATATGGAATTTCAAAATTGGATGAATTTCTTAATACTTTTACATTGTGCTCATTATAGAATTGACCCTAGTGAAATTGGTTTTCATTCATTAACATCTAATGGACAAGGAACTTCTATTTATGAAGGAATTGGAAATAACTATAAATTAAAATTCTCTAGAGATAAAGGACTATATCCCCTAATGAATTTTTTAGGTAAAAGCTTAGATAAATATATTGTTTCTAGATTTTATGGAGGAAAATACCAATTTAGTTTTTCAGGAATGGAAGAATCAATTGAAGATTCTGATTTAGAAAAAGATATAAAGAAACTTGAAGCGGGTATTTGGACATGGGGAGAAATAAGACAAAAATATAGCTTAGATTCTAAAGTTAAGGATGGAGATTTTCTACTAAATTCTATGTGGATGCAATATCAGCAAATGCAGATGGGAATGCTAAATAATGAATCTAATGAAGCTGTAGAAGGATTAGAGGATTTAAATGTAGAGGGAGAAGAACAAGATCAAGAAATGAAGCAAAATATATTTGATTCAGTCTCTCAAAATTATTCTCCTAAAGGAACTCCAAAATTTGACAATAATATTTTTGAAGGAATTAAAGACCAAATGAAGTCTAAAATAACTTCTAGTGAAAATATATTTGCAAAAGATTTAAATAGCTATATGGATAATCTTTTATTACATAAGAGGAAGTAATGGAATTAAAATTAAATACTCATTTATCAGATACTCAGCAAAAAGAAATATTGAAAAATATTACTATTATTGTAGATACAAGAGAAAAGAAGAATGAACATATCCTCAATTATTTTCATAGTAAAGGAATAAAGTATATTAAGCAATCCCTTACTTGTGGAGATTATTCAGTATTATTAAATACTTCCATAGAGGGATTTCCTAAAAAAATAGATTTAAGAAATAAAGTAGTTATTGAACGTAAAGGAAGTTTAGAAGAATTATCTAATAATTTTGCAGAAGGTAGAACAGCTTTAGAAAATGAATTTGCTTCTGCTTACGATAAACAAATAGATATGACTTTACTTATTGAAGAAAATAATATTTATGAAAATATCATTAAAGGCAACTATAAATCAACTTATCACCCTAATGCGTTTTTAGGTAGTTTATTAAGTTTTATTCAAAGATATAATTTAAAATTAATTCCTATTACCAAAAATCTTGCTGGAGAAATAATCCATAAAACATTATATTATTTTTGTAGAGAACTTTTAAAACAATAATATTATGATTGACTATTCATTAAAAATTGCAGAAGCAAAGCGACAAAATATTTTAAATATTTTAATTAAAGGGGTCTATGCAGATAACCCTAGGAATCGTGGAATGAAGAGAGTAGGATTAACCTATGATGAGGATACCAAAAGTTCTACCCATCATAAAAAACATAGTATTAGTCCTAAGAAATCTCCTGAAGAAATTGAATCAGTACAAGAAAATCTTGAGTCAATTCAAGACCAAATTATAAAAAATAATAATTCTTTAGTAGGAGCTAGTAAAGAAGAACAAATAAAGTTAAAGAATCAGAATAAGAAGCTTCAAAATAAAGCTAAAGAATTTGACTCTATACTTGAACATGCTAAATCAGTAGCTCCTGATAAGCCAAAAGAGAGAAAAAAGATTTTAGATTTAGAAGGCAAATCAACAGAAGTACTTCAAAAGATGATGCAAAATCTTTTTGATAGTCATAAAATATCAGTATTAGATAAAGTAACTCTAATGACAGAGCTTAGAGAAGCTATTTTAAAAAATGAAGAAGGTAGAAAAGCAGAAGAGAGAGTAGAAGAATTTGTTCCTTCAGAAGAATTAGAAGGCCTAAAGAATGAGTTAATGGAAGTATCCCAAGAACTTTATAGAAAAGGAAAATTTGAGGGACAACAAAAATTAAGTCCAGAAGAAGATAGAAAATTGTCATTTAGAAAAATAAAGTTGCAATTTCAAATAGATAGACTAACAAAGGAGGAAAGAAATCAAATGAACGATAATGGTGAAGGAGAAGAAGAGGATTAAATACTTAGATCAAAGTAGATACCCAAAGATTGTAACAAAAGGATATGAGGAGAACCTTAAAATTTTTTATACCTTTACATTAGAATTAACAGTTAAGGAACTAGCAAAAAAAATAGTTCTTTTAAAACATAAATTAGAGAAATAATGGCTTTTGAATTAGGAGTAAAACAATTTAACCTTATTAAGGTTACAGATAAATCTTCCAATGTTTTAATGATGTCTCATGAAGTAGAAGATGGAAAAGTAGTTCCAGCAGATATTCAACCTTCAGAAAATTTTATTTTAGGAGCGAAATCATTAGGATTAGCATTTCCTGCCATACAAGGTTCTACTCTAAATATTTCAGACCTTGAAGAATGGTGTATTGTAGAGGGATATAAGTTATATATTAGAGGAATTGAAGAACCTAGAATATTGACTATTGAAGAAATTTTAACTACAGAGACAGGAAATGTAGGGAAAGGTACTTTAATCTTTTCTAGAGATATTTCTTTTTTTTCAAGTAAGGCAGAAACTAAGTCTTTGATAAAATATTCTGTAAATATGGCTGAATATAAAGAGCTAGATGCTGCAGATGAAATATTAATTGCTAAAAATACTAACTTAGTAATTACTATAAATGCAGCTAATATTCTTCCAGGACAAATTATTTCTTTTTCTGTAGGAGAAAGAGCAATAAAAGACTCTAATTCTAATGCAAATTTTAAATTTACAACTCCTTATTCTAGTATTACTACAGTATAATAGAATAATTTATATATAAAGGAAAATAGCAGAGATAAATTTTATCCCTGCTATTTTTTTCTCACGATTGAAGTTAAGAAATGCTATTTACTCCAGATCAGATTGAAGAATTATTAGAGATTATAAAATATCACCAAATTGTCTTTATTGCAAGACAAGTAGGAGGAGAAGTTTTATCTGCAAAAGATAGAGCCCTATTAAAAAAATATAATGTAGATATTGAGAAATATCTTAAAGAAATTCCCGGAGTTGAAGCAGCTTATTTATTTGGAGTTTTAGCTGAAGCTTTAGGAGATAATAAAACAAAAGAGTTATCTTTTAAGGATTTTAAAGAATATTTAGCTGAAGGAAATTATATTCCTTTAAGTATGGCAGAAGAAGAAGCATTAAAGCAAGTAAAATTCCAAGCTTATAATGATATTTCAGGTCTTTCGAATAAGATACAAAAAGATTTTTATCAAAAGGCTATTGAAATAGAGACCACTAAAGTTATTGAAGGAAGAAAGGGCATTAAAGACTTAGTAAGTAATTTACAAAAGAAGACAAAAGATTATAATAGAGATTTTGGAAGAATAGCAGATTATATTATGCATTCTTGTTATGAAACAGGAAGATTAAATTCAATTGAACATAATTATGGAGAAGGAGCTTTAGTTTATAAAGATGTATATCCTGGTGCTTGCAAATATTGTATAGAGCTATATCTTACAAATGGATTAGGTTCAGAACCAAGGATATTTAAATCAAATGAACTTAGATCTAATGGAACAAATATTGGAAGAAAGACTAAAGACTGGAAACCAACTCTTGGTCCAGTACATCCTTGGTGTAGATGTACAGTACATCATCTTTCAGAGGGATATACTTGGAATAAAGATAAAAAGATATTTGATTTACAAAACTATGTTCCTAAAGTAAAAAGAAAATCAAAAATTAAAATTCAGGTAGGAGATAAGAATTTTGAAGTTTAAGGTAGGAAAATCTCCAAATTTTAAATACTTTTACTTAATATATAATAATTATGTCATATAGACTATCAAGAGGAGTTGGGTATTTTGTTATAAATAATCAGGAATACCCTAAAGATTTATTTATGCCTGATTATGAAGGTAAAGATAAGGTGGGCCTTAAATCAGCTGACTCAAAGAGAATGATATTTTTACCTGCAATTCATTACTCTCAATGGCAAAAAAATAGTAATGGAGCTCCTTACCTTAGTATGGAGGATTTAAAGAAAGATATTGTTAAATCTATCTTTAGAAATTAATTAGAAATGTTAGATACTTCATTAAAAATTAATGACAATTTTGATTTTTGGACTCCAGCAGTACTAGAGAAAGGAGAGACAAAAGTTAATAAAGAGGGAAAAAAGGAGCAAGAAATGCTTGTCTCTGGAGTAGCCTCTACTACTCAAAAAGACCTTGATGGAGAAACTCTCCTACCAAAAGGATTTGATTTGACTCATTTTAACGAAAGAGGGCTCATTACATGGCAACATGGACAAGACCCAAGTCAAATTATTGGAGAGCCAGTAACAGGAGAAATAATAGATGATAAATTTCATATTAAAGCAAAATTATGGCCTTTTTCTCCTTTAGCAAAGGGAGTTTATGGTCTAATGACTAATCTTGAAAAATCAAAATCTAATAGAAAATTAGGTTGGAGTATAGAAGGAAAAGTTACAGAATTAGATCCTGTTAACCCTAATATAGTAAAAAAAGCTAAAATTACTAATGTAACTTTAACTCCAACTCCTAAAAATAGAGGAACATTTGCGAATATAATTCAAAAGGGAATTGTAAAAAACCTCAATTCTCAAATAATCTGTGAATTTAAAAAAGGCCAAGATAGTTATAAGGTAGATGGAAATTATAATATTTTTGTAAATGGCAAAAATCTTAAAAAAGATATGACAGTTACTGAAAATAAATCTATTGTTAAGGAAGATCTAGAACATAAGATAACTAACTTAGCACCTAGAGAATTTGAGTCTGAATTAAAAAAAGCCTTAATCTTAATTCATCAAGGATGTGAGAATGGAATGTTTAATATAAAGAATATAATTTTTTCCTAAAAATTTTTAGGAAAATTTCCAAATTTTTAATAATTTTGATCTATTATAGAAAGTAAAAATATGAAATCAGTAGAATTAAGTCAAGACAATCTAAATAAAGCTCTTAATTGGTTTAAGGCTAATTTTAGTGCAAAAGGAAATATATTTAAAGGAGCAAATAATAATCTTGAAAAAGATAAAGCTCTTAAGGAACTATCTGAAATTCCTAATATTTTCAATAAAGTTATTTCTGATATAAATGTAGCTCATAATTCAACTCAAGATATTATCAAGGGACAAGTAAATGAAATTGCAGAGCTTAAAAAACAGAATAAAGAACTAATAGAGCAAAATCGTACACAGAAACTATTAGTTAAAGGTCAAGGAGATGATATTGATAGTATTAAAGCCTCTGTAGAGTTATTAAGTAATACTCCTCAAAAGCCTAAATCATTAACTCAATCTTATTTAGTAAAAGGAGGTGAGAATAAATTAGAGAATGAAAATAATAATCAAGTAACTTACTCTATTGCTCGAAATAAACTAGAGATTAATAGTCTATTAGGATCTAAAATGGAAAAAGAAATCCAAAAAGGAATGGGTGGAGGAGAATTTACAACAGCTGCTGTAGTTTTTGAATCTCAAAAACAAATATCTCCTCAAATTATCAAGAAACTTCAAGAGGAAGACAATATTTTTATAACAAATTAAAATATTGTTTCTCTTTTTAAGATAGGACAATGTGAATAACTAATGAACTGATAAATATAAATTTAAATAAAATAAAATAAAATGTCAGGAATTAATTTATCAGACTATGCACTTGGTGGTGGTGGTTCTATAAACGGAAATTCTTCAGCTTCAGAAGTAGCAATGCTACAGAAAGCTATGGAAGCTGGAGAAATTACAGGCCGAGAAAATCAACAAACTGGAGCTACTGGAGGTTCAGTACTTAAAGTTGAATCATTAGAACATACAATGACTTGGTTAACAACCAAAGAAGAAGATATTGTTCTTTGGAAAAAAATACCAAAATCCCCAGCTTACAATACAGTTGAAGAATATAATCAACTTATTGATTATGGTGCAGAAGGTAATTCCTTTAATAATGAAGGAGAACTACCTCAAGAAGATAGTACTACCTTTGCAAGGAAAAGTGCGTTAATCAAATATATGGGAAATACGAGAGTTATTTCTCACCCTATGACTTTAGTAAAAGTTCAAGAAGAAATTGGGAATGTAGTAACATGGGAGACAAAAATGGGAACTCTAAAAATTCTTAGAGATATTGACAGAAAATTAACTTCTGGTAATTCTGAAAATATCTTTCAAGAATTTGATGGGTTTTATAAGCAACAATTAGATGCTTTTTCTTCTGAAATTGATTGGTATAAATCAGAAGTAGTAATTGATATGAAAGGTAAAGCTCTTACAGAGACTGCATTTCAAACTGCTGCTTTAAATTTAGTCGAAAATAATGGATATGGAAATTTATTGATGGCTCCGCCAGAAGTATTATCCAATTTTGTTGAAAGATTTCAGGAATTTAAATTAATTCAACCAAATACCAGCCAACTTACAGATGGTCAAATGGGTCAGGTTGTAAATAAATTCCATTCTCAATTTGGAGTTATTGAAATGGGATATGATAAGTTTTTGAAGAGATATGGATTTGGTTCAGCTAAAGGTCGACGTATATCTCAAGGAAAAACAAATGATAGAGCACCTGATTCACCAGTTGCTGGCACTATACCTACAGCAGTAGCTGATTCAAATACTGAATTTGGAGCTGCTTTTGCTGGAGATTATTATTATGCTGTATCTGCCTTTAATAGATATGGAGAAAGTGCAATAGTTCCTCTAAATACTCCTAATACTGCTACTACTATAGGTGCAGATGAAGCAGTAGATTTAACTTTTACAGATGGAGGTGGGCCTGTTGGAGCTTCAGGATATAAGATATATCGTACTCAAAACAACCCAACTGATACTTCTGCTGCATCTCTTTATTATGCAATTAAAGAAATTTCAGTAGCTAAGTTAACTTCAGGAGTAAATGGAGCAGTAGCTGGTTCTGTAAGAGATCTTAATTATACTCTTCCAGGAACTGAAGATGCATTTTTAATAGACTCTCAATTTGAGAATTGGAGATTTAAGCAATTAGCTCCATTAATGAAAATGGATTTACCTCCACTTGGACCTGCTATAAGATTTATGATCCTCCTTTATGGAACTCCAATCTTAGCTGCTCCTAAGAAAATGATTAGAATAACTAATATTGGAAATGACTTTAGTTAATAAAGATTCTTCTTCCTAACTTGACTCTCCCCGAAAGGGGAGGGTTTTGTTTTTTAATTTAAATTTTACAAAATTTTACAAATGGATAAGAGAAAAAAAGAAATGGTAGAAGTTTTAACTACTAAAGAACATAGATTTAATAGAGGAATTAGAATCAATTTAAAGAAAGGTGGAATTGATATAAAATTTAATGATAGAGGGGTTGCAGAAGTAGATGCCAGACTTGTTGAAGAATTAATGAATAAAGATAATTCAATATCTCTATTAGCAAATAAAGAAACTGTAAGCAAGGCCATCCAAGAGGTAGAAGGAAGAGAAATAGGAGAAATTGTTGCAATAAATGAATCTTTAAAGGCAGTAAATAAAGATCTTACAGCTAAATTAGCTACTTCTGAAAAAGAAAATACTATTCTTAAAGTTGAAATTGAGAAACTAAAGAAAGCAATGCCTTCTTCAACAATATCTTTAGAAAATGAAAAGGTAGTTGAAGCGAAAAGAATAACTTCCAATAAATTGAAGTCAGAATTAGCAAAAAATACTGAAGCTGAACTAAAGGAGATATTGCGTCAAGATAAAAATACTTTACCTTTAGAGAAGGAATGGAAAGATTTAAATAAAGAGAAATTAATTGAATTTATTCTCTCCCATTAATTTACAAATTATAAAACCAGCAAGAAAATTTGTTGGTTTTTTTTTGATTAAGAATTAATACTTTAATTATGGCACAATTAATATTAAAAGCACCTTATTTTGTAAACAATAAGGTTATTTCTGTCTCAGAATTAAAGACAAATTATCTATTTGGAATTAATATTAAAGACAAATATGGAGCTAACTTACCAGAATCAACCTATCAATATAATATAGATGTTGCTATAAGAGAAATAGAAAAGAAATTAGCTATAAAATTATTGACTCAAAAAATTGTTGAATCTAGAGATTATAGTATAGAAGATATGATAAATTGGGGGTACATTCCTTCTACTTACCCTGTTAAAAAAGCTTGTGCTTTAGAAGGATTTTATGGAAATCCTGAAGATAATGAACCTCAATTAATATATCCTCCAGATTGGTTAACAATAAAAAAGGGAAATAATAATGATCAAGAAAGATATTGGAGACAAATGCAGATTGTTGCTAGAGGAAAAGGAGTTGTAACTAATGGACAAAATATATTTCCTTTTATTTATCCTTTTGTCAGATCTTTTAATAGAGTTCCTAATTATTGGAGAATAAGTTATATTACAGGATTTCAAGTAGTTCCTGAAGATTTAACTCATATAATAGGTAAGATAGCCTCTATTGGGGTATTAAATATTGCTGGAGATTTAGTTTTTTCAAATCCTGGCATAACTGCTACTTCATTAGTTATTGATGATATATTTCAAAATATAGATACAGCTGCTGGTCCTAATAGTACTGTTTATTCAGCTCGTATATCACAATATACAAAAGAGATAGAAGCAATGTGGCCTAGTGTCAAGAGATTTTATAGAGGTTTAGTTATAGGATCACTATAATTATTATATAATGGAGAAAATAGTAATACAACAATCAGCTCCTATTAATACAGATCAGAAACCTAAAGTAAGGTTAGATCTATCTGAATTTGAAAGCTTGATTTGGCAACATGGATATAATTGTCTTCATGATAAAATAATGAAATGTCCTTGTCAAATACAAAATAATATTCCAAATTCAGATGAAGGAAGTAATACACCTTCAATAATACCTGATGCTTTTGGCCAACATTACAATAATTCATTATGTCGTAATTGCAATGGAACAGGATATATTTTTATAAATAGAGTTAAGACAAAAATAGTATTGCAGGGAATGAACTTAGATACTAGATATAAAGAATGGAGCGAAGAAAGAACAGGGATTGTAAAAGTAACTTGTTTAGAGAGAGATAGGATTTCATTTATGGATAGAATTATTAATCTTGATAGTGAGAGTAATTATAATGAAACTTTAACTTTTCAAGACCATAAAGGAGAAATGTTTAATTATTTAGTTTATGAACCTACTAAAGTTTTAGTTGCATTTTTATATATAGATAATGTTACTAAATTAAAATTATTAATTGAAGGTGTAGATTTTAGTATTGATCAAAATAAATTTATTTTAAAAAAATGTCCTCCTAGAATGGAGCTTCGAAATTTAAAAGTATCTATTAAATATAAACATCATCCAGTTTTTCATATAATAGATATGTTAAGAGATGTTATGTCTCAAGAATCTAAAGACAAAAATGAGGGAATAGTTTCGAAATTTCCAATTCATTCAATAGCAAGAAGAGCACATTATATTTTAGATATGGAAAATTATAATCAAGACTTAATAATAAATAATATTCAAGAATGTGAATTTTAGGAAAATCTCCAAAGTTTTTTTAGATTTACATTAATATAAAAAGAAAGATATGAATATTGAAGAAGCAAATATCAGTGAATTAAGTAAAAGGAAACAAGCTATTATCTCTCAATTTATAGGGAGAGAAGTTATTTCTAAAGCAATAACAGAAGATCTTATTGAAAGAGATAATGAAAATAATAGCGAAGATATAGTTACGAAAACTCTTAAAGAACTTGAGTTAAAAAAGGGAGTAGAACCTGGAGAAGATGACAAGTGGATGACTCTAAAAGGTAAGAGAATTTCTCTTACAAAAGAAAATATAGATTTAAAGAAAGGAGAATTAGCTAATATTTCTGATATTGAGATACTTAAAAATTTCAAAGATATATCTATATCAGAAGAAGAAGCAGATAAATATGGAGCAGAATTAGTAAAAAGAAAGCTAATTGATCTTAAGACAGGAGAAATAGAAAAAGCTCTAAAAAATAATTTAGAAAAAAAAGGATAAGAAAATGATTCCCATAAATATAGACTTAAGGGAAGTAATCAATGAATTTAAGCTCTCTGCTGAAGAGTCTGGGGTTTTGGTGAATTTTGTTGTAAAGGAAGTAACAACTGAAACAGCAAAAGCCTGGGCTAATGAAGCAAGTAGAAAGTTAAGTGCTAGTAAAGGAAAATATATAAGGTCTTTAGAAATAGTAGATAGAGGTAGATTTAAAAGTGCAATTGTATTAAAAGGAATTGTTCCTAATATGATTGAGCAAGGAGCTACTCCTTTTGATATGAAGGAAGGATTTAGTAAATCTTCTAAAAAGAAATTTAATAAAAATGGAGGTTGGTATTTAACAATTCCTTTTAGATTTGCGAATCCAGAAGCTATAGGAGAATCAGAATCATTTTCTGGAATACTTCCAAAAGAAATATATAAGGAAATAAAAAAAGCTCCAGCTAGACAAGCTTTAGATTTAAATAAAATACCTAAAAATCTACAAATCCCTAAAGTTAGAGGAGAAATTACTCCTAAGTCTAAGAATTTAAGTTCTGAAATGCATAAACCTTACCAACATAAAACTTCAATTTATAGTGGTTTACAAAAGATAGATACAAGTTCAAAAAAAGCTAAAAGTTCTCAATATATGACTTTTAGAAGAGTTGGTTCAGAATCTGCAAGTAATGCTTTTATTCATAAAGGAATAGTTGCTAGGAAATTAGCAGAAGCAGCAGTAAGTAATTTAAATATTGGAGATAAAGTTTCTAATTTAGTAGATGTATATCTCTCAAAGAGATAAAAGATATGGATTTAAAAAAATTAAATAAAGGAATATTTTTGCCTGAAGTAAGATTATTTAATTTTATTAATGAGATACTAAATATTATTAGAAAAGATTTAAGGGAGGATGTAGATAATGCATTATTACATCAAATATTTGATAATAATGAAATTGAAGGCTTTAATTATTCTAAAATTGCTGAAGAATTATTCTCTAGAACAAAAGGAGAAAATCCAAGAGCTATTGAAACTAGATTATTTTTTGATAGGGAAAGAGCAGAAATGCCAACAATACATATTTCATTGCCAGGAGAAATGCCGGCAAATGATGGTATGGGGATGGATGAAGGGTATCAAGATCCAATTTTTAATGAAGATGAAAGTCAAAGACAAGCTACATTTACTAGAAGATTTAATACAAAATATGATATATTATTTACATCAGACAATCCAATGGAAGTAATTATCATGTACCATGCTATAAGAGCAATATTTATTTCTTTTAATACTAACTTACAACTATTAGGATTTCATTTACCTTCTTTTAGTGGTCAAGATTTAAGTATAAATGAAGATTTAATACCAAATCATATTATGATTAGAGCTTTATCTTTAAATTTTGAATATGATGTAACAGTACCTAGTTCATTGAGAGAAAAAGTAATTAAAGAATTAAATTTTCTTCCTAAATCTAAATTAAATTAAAAATAAAATGGAATTAAATACAAAGAAAATAAAAGTAGATAAAACTCCTTCTACTCCTTCTATTTCTAATAAAAAGAAACAAATAGAAAAGAAAAAAGAAATAAATAGAAAAATATCAGGAAGTCAGTTTGCTGCTTTCTATAAATTGAAAGATTTCATATATTTTATTAATAAAAAATATGGACAAGAAGAAAAAACCTTTGGAGAATGGGAAAAATGTTTAATAAAAGATGGGGTAATTAATAAGTTTTAAAATTTAAAGTAATTAGAAATGGCTCAATCAGTAATATTTGAAGGAAGAAACATAAGAATCCCTGGCGCATACTCTACGGTAAAATTTAATCTACAGAACTCTCCTATAAGATTTTCTTATGGAGGATTAACCATAATTGACACTGGTCAAAGTTATGATTTTGGTTTTGGATCTGGAGTAAATGGAGAATTAGAACAAGGTAAAAAATCAATTTATTCTTTTCGTTCAATAGAAGACTTTCAATCTGCAGTAGGTGGAGGTATTTATTGGCTTTTAGCGGAATATTTATTCTTTCCAGTAGGAAGAAAATCAGGAGGAATCAATGGTGTTTCTTATATAGAATACATTAGAGCTTCTACTTCTAAATCTGCAGTAGCAGAATTCTCTCCAACAGGAGGTGGAGGTAATGGAGGTACTATTAAGCTTAAAACTAATGTTGAGGGGAAAGCAGGAAATGGTGTAGATTATAGTGAACAACCAGCTACTGGAACTGTGAAAATTGATGATGTTGGAAATACTGGAGATACAATTACAGTACAATCATTATCTCCAGTAACAGGAGCATTAAAAGTTACATTAGGAACTTATACTAAAGATCCAGCACAGACAACTAGTGATGAAATAGCAGTAGAAATAACTAAAAGTATTAATGATAATTCAGCTAATACTGGATTTACAGCTACTGTAGCTACAAATATTATTACAGTTTCTATGATTAAAGGAGAAGGAACAAATGGAGATAACTATGTTCTTTCTGTAGAAACTTCTGCAATAGATGTAACTATTATTTCATTTACTGGAGGTGTAGATGGCTCAGGATTAGATAAAGGCTTTGCTTTTACTTTAGAAGCAGGAGAAATTAATGAAGATAAATTTATTTTTAAAGCATGGAGAGGTACTTATAAAGGAGATGATTCTTTAATTAACCTAGATCAAACAGAACCTTTAGATTTTATAGATCCTGCATTGACAACTCCAAATCTTTTAGCTGAATCTATTGAAGTTAGTAATGTAAAGGAATTAACTAATTGGATGAATGATAATATTGCTTTTAAATTTTGGTTTACTGTAGTATCAAGTACATCAAATCAAATAGGAGCAATTGATAATGATGATTTATCTAAATATTCTAGTTATACTAAATTTACTTCTGGTATAGATTCTTTTAGTTCAAAAGATCTAATTACTGCAATTGAAGCAATCAAGTCTTCTAAAAGTTCATTCATATTATGTGGTGAATTTGGGGAAAAAGCTACTAGTGTAAATAATTTCTTAATAGAAGGTTATGCTAAGGGCAACCCAAGCGATAAAGCTAGTGCTAAATATAAAAAGCAAATGTATGTAGCAGCAGGCAGTATTTCAGATGACTTTAAGCCTTCTTTACTTGTAGCAGAGCAATATAATACTGATGTAACTTCTGTTATTTTTGGAGGAGTTAAAAAATTCAAGGCAGATGGAACTTATAAAAAATATAAGTCTATTGTGCAAGCAGCTTCTCTATTAGGTAGAGAAGCAGGAATTGAACCACAAAATCCTTTAACATTTAAGAACATAGATATAGATGGATTAATTTTAGATTTAAGCGAAAAACAAAAGGAAATAGCTATATCTGGAGGTATATTAACTGTTGTCTATGATGAGGATTTTGAAGATTTTGTTTGCTTATCTGGAATAAATTCATTGCAAGATAATTCTATTCTTATAAATAAGAACAGTAAATCTTATTCAAAGCAATTAAATAGGGTAATCAATCAAATAAATAAAGAACTTCCAATTAGAGCTAAAATAGCATTATTTGGAAAAGAATCAGGGACAAATAAAAATAATGTAACTCAAGCAGATGTGGAGTCTTTTACTAAAGGATTTTTACAAAGTCAAACTGCAGTAGATACTGAAGATAATTTGATTCTTAGTTTTCAGAATGTTAATGTTAGAGAAGAAGGTATTTCATATAGAATTACTTATGAAGTACTTCCTAACTATGAGGTTAACTATATGTTATTTACTGGAACTGTAATAGACCCAACTTTATAAACTTTTTTTAAATATAAACACAAATATAATGGAACCGACATTCACAGGAGCAATGGCTTTAGTAAAAATAGAAGGCCAAGTAGTAGGAAGAATGCAAAATGTTAGAGGAACTGAAAGTTTTACTCGGGCTAGAGTAGGAGGATTAGGAACTATCTTAGCAATAGAACTTCCAGTTACTCAGTGGTCAGGTACGTTTACTGCTTCATATTATCTTATTAATTGGAATAAGGCAAGAGTAGCTGCTTCTATAAGAAGAGATGTACAAACAAAACAGGAGTTTGAAGATTATCTTATCTTACAAGAAAGAGGAATTCAAGTAGATATATTTAAGAAAGTTACAGATGTAATTGATCCTGCTACACAATTACCAATACCTAAATTGAAACCATTTGCTTCAATTACTGGAGCTTTTACAGATTCAGAAGCATTTAATTTAACAGAGAATCAAGTAGGTGGACATGATCAATCTTTTGTATATAAAGATCCTATAGTATTTCCTCTCTAAAATAAATTTAAATTTTAACAATAAATAATAGAACATGAATATTGAAAAAACAGTAAAAATGCAAGTAGAGCAGAACACTTATGAAATTAAATTTCCTAAGACTGGAGAAATTTTAGATATTGATTCAAGAAAATCATTGTTAGCAAATGGTCAGTATTCATATTTAAGATTATTTAATAGAGATTTGGTTGATGCAATATCTATATTTTCTATTCTTTGTCCTAAAATGAAAGAGACATTGAATATTTCAAGTATTTTAGATCTTGATATTCTAAAATCTAAAAAACTTGTATTTGCTTATAGAAGAGATGTCAAAAAATGGTATAATGGCATTATCGACTTTTTGAGCGAAGAAGAAGATACTAAAGATGGGAAATAAATTATGTCACGTAAAGAGGACTTTAAAAAGTACCTTATAAAGTGGAATAATACTTTTCCTTATGATAGATGGTATCGTAAAAAATATAATATAGGCTTCAATAGCAAAGAACATCGAGCATTATGTCAAATAGATATAATGCTCGATTTTTTGGAAGATGAGCTAATAGAAGAATCTAAAGTTAGATTTAAAGAAAGAGAAAGGAAGAGGAAGGCACTTGAAGAAGGGAAATGGTTAGCTGATCTAGGAGATACTCTAACTGAAAAAGAAAGGCAAAAATTATCTGACGAAATTAATTTAGATGATTTTGATAATATTCAATTTGATTATGGAAAACCATCAACTTCCAATAATATAATCTCTAATAAAGAAGAAAATGGCTGATAAGATTAATAAGGAGATAGTAATTTCAGGAACAGATGATTTTAGTAAAAATCTTGATTCTGGTTTAGCTAAAACAGAGAAGACAGCTAAACTTCTAGAAAAAACTCTTTCAAAGGTAACAAAACAGATAAATGAAGGAGCTAATTCATCTTTAAATATAGAGATTAACTTAGATAAAGCAAATCAGACAGCTAAAACTTTAGATGAGAGTCTTGATAAGGTAGGACATAGATTAAATGTTGCTAGTACACATGCCTCTAATCTGGTGACTGATTTAGGAAGTAGTGTGGAGCATGTAAAAGATATAGATTTATTTTTTGATGGTGTAGAAGAAGGATTAGAGAAAAGTGTTGTTATTGCAAATAGATTAGCTGAAGCCTTAGGTAAAGTTAAAGATATATCTTCTGGTATAGCAGGAAATATATCAAATATAGGTAGTGGAGGAGGACCTAACTTTAATCCTCCTCCTAGTCCTCCTCCAAGTAGCTCCCCTCCAAATACTCCTCCTCCAAGTAGTAGTAAAGTAGACAAAGAAACTCCATCTAAAACTGGGGTAGATTTTGGTAATTTTTCAGCTAGCAAGGCAGAACCAGAACAACCTTCAAGTAGTAAAATAACCCCTTCAAAATCAAAACCTAAACTTAAAAAATATAAAGGTAAAATACCAACAGCAAGGGAAATACAGCTTAAGGCAGAATCAGAGAAATTAGAATTAGAAATTCAATTAGGGAAAGAGGCAAGAGAAGCAGAAGAACTTTCTAGACAAGCAACAGAAATACAAGCTGAATTAGCAGAACCTCAACCTACAAAAACAAAAATAGAAACAGAAGCAGAAAAGAAAAATAGATTACAATTTGAATTTGCAGAAGAAGAAAATAAAGAAAAGATAGCGAAGAAAGAAGCAAAACAAAAAAGTAGAAATACTCCTTTTGTCTCTAAAGCATATAAAAAACCTAAATCAGGTGAAATAGATTTTTCTACTCTTACTCCAGAAGAAAAGGAAGCTGAATTAGCGAAACAAGCAGCTTTGAAAAAAAGACAAGATGATGGTGCAAAACAATTAACAGAAGAGAAAGTTAAAGAAGCTAAGGATAAGGTAGCTAAAGCAAAGGATAAAAAATGGGAAGATCATCTTGAAAAGGTAGAAGAAAGGAAAAAATTAGGTGAAGCGTTAATAAAGACTAAGGAATTAGAGAGAATAGCAGAGGAAGAAAAAGATTTTACTCCGGAAATGAGAGAGGCCTCAGCTAAAAAGAGAGTAGAAGATGAAGCGAAAAGAGTTAAAGCGACAAAAGAAAAAGCAATAAAATCTAATAAAGCAAATAAAGATAATCCTAATCAACTTCCAGAATCTGCAGAAAGAGATAAGCATGGATTTGCTACATCTTCCTCCTATGATAAAAGGTCTAAATTACTTCATAAAGATGATGACGAAATAACAGCAGAAGAGAGAGATGATAGAGATGAAATGATGATGGAAGAAAATCCAATTGGATTTGATGAAGCAGGACAGTTGCCAGATAGAGTACTTACTGAAGTACAAGAAACATTTGATGAACTCTTATCTGCTTCAGAGAAAAGTTCATCATTTGCAGAGCAAAAAAGCTATATGCTTGCAAAAATAAGGGACAAATATAAAGAAACATCAATTAGTACAGAGTTAAATGTTGCTAGCCTAGAAGAAAAAGGAATTGAAACTGGAGTTACTACCTTTTCAGACTTAAAAGAGAAGAAGGCCTCTAGTTTAGATAAAAAGACACAATCGATTGTAAAGAAAATGCTGGAAAAGAAAATTTCAGATCTTGAACTTGAGGTAAAAGAATGGCTTATCGAAGATAGAGAAGGAACAATAGAAGCATTAGAACAAATAGAACAAATAGATGAAGAAGATTTGAGTTCAGAAGATAAATTCATAAAGAGAATATTAGAAAAAGAATTGGGAAGGGATAAAGGTAAATTAAATACAAAAGAAAAATTAATAGGAGAATTAGATAATTCTGATGAAATAGAAAGAAAAGCACAAGAGAGGGTTGATGAATTTATTTCTGGAGCAGTTGACTTAAAGCCTAATGATTCAAGAGGACAATTTAAGGAGATAAATGATCAAATTAAATTAGTAGGAACAACAGCTCAACAGGGGCTTAAAAAGAGAGAATTAGATCTGGAAAAGAACTATCCAGAACTAGATGACCAAAATAAAGAATCAGCTGCTATTCGTAGAGAGAAAAAAGAACTTAGTCTTCTATTAACTACTATGAGAGAAATAGTAGGAAATATACAAAAAGAGGCAAAAGAACAAATCCTTAATGATGAGACAGGAGAAAGACAGGAAGAGCTTAAACTTATATCTAAATCAAAAGAAGAAGGAATGAATCCTCTTCAAAAGGAGGACCTTATTGCAACCTATCAAATGTCATTAGGAGGAGATGATGAAAGGAAAAATTTGAGTGTAAAGGAAAGAGAAGAGGAAAGTATAGCAAAACAAAAAGAAATAGAAGATAAAGCATTAGGAAAAGCTAATGAATTTATTTCTGGTGCAGTTAAATTATCTAATACTTCATCAGAGCAATTTAGTTATATTGATGAACGGATTAGAGGAATAGAGGAAGAAAGTAAAACTAAATTTGATAAAAGAAAACTAGCTTTTAAGAATGAAAAAGAAGGAATGAATCCTGAAGATGCAGCTAGAGAATTAAATTCTATCACTAGAGATAGAGAAGAAGAAATACTTTTAGCAGAAACTATTAAAGGCTTAATTAGAAGTATAAGAGAGACAGCAGAAGAAGAAATTATTAAAAATAAAGATGAAGTATTAAATCAAATTGATTTAATGAGTACTGCAGATCAGGAAGGGGATGAAATACCTCCGGTAACTAGATTAAAATTAACTTCTCAAAAGGATTCAATAAAGGAAGATAGAGAAACTTTAAGTATAAAGGAAAGAGAAGAGGAAGCTAAAAAAAGACAAGAGGAAATAAGAGAATATGCACAAAATACAGCTAAATATTTAATCACTCAAGCTGTTGAATTATCTCCTACTGATCCAAAAGCACAAGCAGCAAATATTAAGGAGAGTATTGCGCTAATGAAAACTCAAACTGAAGCTACATTTAAATCGTCATCTGAGGTTCTTAAAAGTAAGAAATCAGGAATGAATGCTGAGGATTATAAGGCAGAACTATCAACTATAACTAAAGATAGAGATTCAGAGAAACTTGCAATAAAATTAATAGAAGAAATAATTGCAAATATTACAGAAACAGCAAAACAAAATGTTATTAATGATGAAGGAGGAAAAAGACAAGGGGAGCTTAAAGAAATAACTAAGTCAAAAGAAGAAGGAGAAGAGATAGACCCAGAAGAAGATTATATTTCTGGTCAGGAAATGTTTTATGGAGGAGATGATGAAGATAGAAATTTAAGTGTAAAAGAGAGAGAAGGAAGAGCTAAAGGTAAATATAAAGAAATAAGAGGGAGAGCAGAAGAATTAGCTCAGGAATTTATTGAAGAAGCAGTTGAATCTGACTCTTCAAAAGAACAACAAAAAACTATTAATGAAAAAATCAAATCAATTGAAGCTAAAAGTAAAATTGATTTTGATGAAGCAATGTATGTTCATAATGAAACAAAAGAAGGTAAGAGTTCTACTAAAGCAAGTAAGGATTTAGCAGAAATTAATAGAGAAAGAAAAGAAGATCAGCTCCTAATAGGCCTTATAAAAGAGATAATTGAGACTTTGAAAGAAGAATCAAGAGAAGAGATTATTAAAGATAGGGAGGGAGTAAAAAAGGAAATTAAAGCAATAGAGGAATCAAGTAATAAAAAAGCAGAAGATCCAAAAGATAAATTTACTACAGCTTATAAAAAATCACTTATTGGGAAAGATCAAGAACAAATAGTAAAAGAAAATGAAAGATTTAATTTTAATTTTAAAGAAAATATTAGAAAAGCAGGATCTATGTCTTCTAATACTTTCAATAGAGGAGCAGGATTAGCATCTAGTGGAGCAGGATATGGACTTACTATAGGAGCTATTGCTGCTATTCCTTTTATAGGAGCAGGTTTAGCTAAAATAGGTCAAAGAGTAGTTGATACTGCCTCAGGATTAGAATTAGCTCAAAAATCAGCAAATGCTGCTACTGGAGGAGGAATAGGAGAGAGGTCAGAATTAGATATTGCTGATTTAACTTCTCTTGGATATACTAAACCAGAAACCTATGGTTTTACTAAAAGATTAGCTAGGGCAAGACAATCAGCAGCATATACTAAAAAAGAACAAGCTATTTATGGAGATGAAGTGGGTAAAGCTTCTGCAAAATTATTAGCTACAGCAAAAGCATATGATATTGATCAAGGAACAATCTTAAATTTAGCTGCTAAACAACAATTTGATACAAATAAAAGAGGTACTTTTGGAGATATTCAAAGCCAAATAGCTATTTTAAAAAGAGCTGGATCTTTTGGATCAGATGGAACAGATATGTCTAGATTAATTTCTTTATTAGAGATACAAAATAACTTGACATCAAATCAAAGTAAAATTATAGAAAAGGTCAATACAGATACAAATGCTAAAATTATGGCTACCTTCCAAAGTATTGGAGGATCTTTTGCTGATGCTAGAATGGGAGAGAGAATAGGATCAATAGATAGTGCTTTAAAGAACCCACAAGGAGATTTTAGACAAGCATTCTCTTATGAAATATTATCTAATTTATTTCCAGGTAAAAGTCAATGGGAAATTGAAATGGAGCAGGAGAAAGGATTAGCTTCTTACAATAAAAAAACAGGAGAAACTTATTTTGGTGCTACTATGAGAGAAATGTTAGCAGGAGATAATTCAGATGTTAGTCGTCGTTTAATAGAAGGACTTGGGAGAGAGAAAGGACTTAGTAAAACACAATCTGAAAGATTATTTCAAAGATTTAAAAGAAATCCTTACCTTATGGAGAAAATTTTTGCTCAACCAGGAGCAGAAAACCTTAGTGAAGATGAAGTATTAGCAAAAATAGTAACAGAGATAGGAGAAAAGCAAACTGGAGATATAGATAAATTAGGTGCTAGGAAGACAGATCTTACAGCAAAAGAAGGTACTCCTTTAGTTATAGCAGCAGGAGAAGCAGAAGGTGATGCGATAAATTTAATAGAGAAATATTTCTTGGGAAATGTAGAATCTACAGATGAAAATACTTTAGCCACACTGGGATTAACAAAAGAGACAGCAAAAATGGCGGGATTATATCAATTACAGGCGAATTTATTTGCAGACTTCCTTAAATTTAAGAATCCTGCTGACTCTGTTGATACAAAAGATAATAATTAAAATATTTTGGCAGATCAATTTAGAATACATAAGGATAGTAAAATTAAGACTGTAGGAGAATTATTGAAAAAAACTACATTCTATAATATAAATGATGCAACTTCAGAAACAGGAGAACAGGGAACATCTACAACTTTTTTAGCTTATAAAGGAGGTTCAAATAAAACAAATAGAGAGAGAGTTTATGATAGATATACCCCAAAAGAAGAGAAAGACCAAGAGGGAGTAACAGATGATAATCTTCTACTTAAAATATCTACTATTTATTCTGTTCCAAGAGAAAATATAAAGAAAGATTTATTATTTAAAACAAATAGTCAAGTAATTGTAAGTACAGATTATAAAGCATTTATGTCTAGTCTTATGCAAAAATTACTTACTTCTCCTAGTTATCAAAAATCTTATAATCTAAGAACACAAGAGGGATCTATAAAAAATATAATGTTTGATGTTTCTGCTTATATGTGGTGTAGAGCATTATCTTCTCCATTATCTGATGAAGCAGAAGGGTTATTTATAAATATAAGTCCTTTTATAGAAAATATTTCTATAAATACAGGAAATAATGGAGCTGGCTTTTCAATTACTTTATCTCCTATTGTATGTCATTATAATTCAGAAAAAGGATGGATAATATCTAAAAAAATAGGAGCTGCAGATAATTTTATTTCAGACGTACATATATATAAAGCAGAAGCTAAGAGAGGACAAAGATCAATATTGCAGAGAAACCATATCTTTTTTCATCATGTAATTCAAGCAAATGATATGGTTTTTTTAAGTTATGAAACATTAGATATAGAAAAAGAAGATAGGGAGAGAACAAATAAGAAATTTCAATTAAATAGAGAAGATATTCCAAATAAATTATATGATCTAATTGGATTTGTAGATAATACTCATTTAAAAAATAATTTCTCAAGTAATGATGTTTCTGTTGAAGTAAAAGGTAGAGATTTAACAAAAATGATAATTGATGATGGATCTTATTTCTTTCCACTTGAATTTTCTCAGAATACATTCTATTACTCTGGAAATAATCCAAATAATAAAAAATTATTTCGGAGAATAATTACTCAAAATGGAAAAGTAACAGCATTAAATGCTTATTTAAATAGAAGTTTGGCATTCTCAATGCAATTTATTATAGCTCAATTATCTAATACGGGATTAGTTCCAGATAGTGTATTTTCTGGATATTCAAATGGAGTTAAAAGTCGTAGGTATAAATTATCTTCAGATGATTCTACAATAAATCAAGATTCAAATAAATTTCAAGATGGAGCTTGGCAAATTGTAAAGGTAATTATTGATGAAGCAGTTCAAGATAGAAGAATTGTAGATAGTTCTATAGCTCAAGAACAAGGGTCAATAATTAAATCAATAAGAAAGTTATGTCAATGGCCTTTTGTTGAATTTTTTACTGATACTTATGGAGATCAATTTTATTTTATTATTAGAAAGCCACCTTTTGATAGGAAAGGATGGTTTGGCTTGATTTATGGAGATGCTAAAGGAGAAGAAGATAATTTAATTCCTCCCCCTCCTACTTCTAAAGCTATAATGAAAATGGGAGAAGGAGGAACTAAATCTAATGACCTAGTTATAGATATTGAAGAAGAAGATATATTTTCAGAAGAGCTTCATTTTAATGATGATGAAATTTTTTCATGGTTTAGGATTTTACCAGGAGCAAAAGTATGGGGAAAGAGTGACCAGATGGCTTGGGCATACCTCCCAGCTTTTTATTTTCCAGAATATGTAGATATTTGGGGAAGTAAACCTCTAATGATTGAATCGAATTATTTAGAAGGAAGTACTTATGGAGATGCTTTCCAAAATGGAAATATTAATTATTTAGTAAGACAAGGATTAAGAGATACAGCTTATGTAATAGAATCTCATCAATATTTACCTTTTACTAGAAAAGGAACAATTACTTTAAATGGAGATAGAAGAATAAAGAAGAATTTTTGTATTAGACATAAAGGAACAGGAGAGATATTTTATGTAAAAGAAGTACAACATAATGCTAGTATAAGTACTGAATCTATAGATAGAACTACAACAATAACAGTTGAAAGAGGAATGGTTGAAAAATATATAAAACCTAAAAAAGTTCCAGGTATAGAAATACCAGTTTCATATTTCAATATCATAGATACTAATATTGAAGAGTCTTTTAGTAGAATTGAAATTAAGAAAGATGAGGAAGAATCTGATAAGGTAGTATTTGTGCCCTCTGGTAAAGTAGAATTAGAACCAAAAGGTTCTAGTCTTGCAGATTCCTTTAAATCAGAAATAAAAGAATTGCAAAATTTTGAGCATATACCTAAAGTACAGGTATCTTCAAATAAAAATCCTGAAAAAAAACAAAAGCCAGAAGAGAAAGAAAAATTAAAACCTAAAGGTATAAGAAAAACAAGAGAAATTATTGCAGAACATTTTGAAGTTAGGAAAGATATATTTAATTTCTTCTTAAAAAGAAGACAATTTGAAGATAATTAAAAGGGCAAAATAGATATGGTAAAAAAGGTAAAAAATATAGGAATAAATAGAGTTGTAGGAACTTCAACTTCTGTTGGAATTGGATATATATATTTACCTCAAGATGTAGATAGAGATATTTATGTACAAAGTTGCTATAATACAGGGACAGTAAGTTTAATAAATGATAACTCTCAATTTTTTCATAAAGTACCTATTGGGAAAATAGCTATTCAATTTATAGAATTTCCTAAAGACTATACTGAATTAGGAACTCCAGTATCATATATATATCATCCAACAAAAAATAAACCTATTATTGTAGATGTTTATACTTTTGATACAGAAATAACAGATATTCAAGAGCATCAATATGCTTTTACTAAGAAATTTGGTGAAAATATTGTAGAAATATCTGCAGATGGAAAAAATGGAACAATAAATCTTTCTATAGATGCTCAGGAAAGTGAAGAGCAAGGACAAATAAATATTAAAGTATCTAATATAAATAAAACAGGGCAATTAAATGTAGAGGTATTTGGAGATGCTGAGATAATTGCAACTTCTAAAGTAAAATTAAAGAGTTATACAGATACAGATATTTTAGCTGTAGAAAATATAAACTTAAAAACTTCTCAAATTTTAGATATTTTTGCTAAAAAAATAGCAAAAATAAGGCCTATTGATCAATTAATATTAGGAGCAGAAGATCAATCTTTAGTATTAGGAGATATTTTACAAAAATTTTTAGATAAATTTATTGACCAAGTCTCAAATATTACAACATCAACTATGATAGGAACACAACCAATCATAAATAAAGTTCAAGTAACTAATTTGAAAAAAGAGACATCAGATATTTTAAGTAAATATGGTTTTATTAAAAATAATAAGACAGAAATAGAAGAAGAAACAATATAGAGAGATGATTATAAAGAGTAGCATAAAAGCAGCAATAACAGCTTGGAGAAAAAATTGTTCAACATCTCCACCAGAAAATGCAGAAGAAACATTTGATCAAGGATTAACAGATATTATTGCTACAGCTATAACTTCTGCTAATGCTACAATTTTAGTTGGAACAGTAAGTACAGGAGCTAGTCCTGCTGTAGTTCCACTACCAACAAATTTACTTTTAAGTATAAGCTAAATAAGCTATGGCTCAAACATTTGTAGAAAAAGTAAGTAGAAGATACCATAGTTTACTAAAAGAGGTAGGTAAGAGAGCTTTAGCTATAGTATATCCTAAAGACTTCAATTATTATTTACTGACTTTAGAGTTAGTAGATTCTGATGGAATTACTGTAGATTTATTTGTATTTCCTATTATGCCCTCTGAAATATCAGAAGAAAAAACAGAAATAACTACAGTTAAAAAAAGTGCTAAAGGAATAACATCAATAAAAACTTCTACCTTCATTCCTAGAACAATAAATATTTCTGGAGATTTTGGTAGGAATTTTAAAATTGTAGTTGGAAATGAAATAAACAATAGTTTTTCAAGTTTATATTTAACTTCTACAGGAGACGGAATATTTACTAAAGAAAACTTATCTAAAAATGGAATTAAAGTATTAGAATCAACATTTTCTAAGGTAATAAAAACAGGATATGGTTGTACTAAAATATTAGAAGCAATAGTTGATAAATCTCTAGGTTTAGATGCTAAAGGAAAACCATTTAATTTATTTTTATATAATCCAGGATTAGGAAATAATTATTTAGTTAATATAAAGAGCTTTAAATTACATCAAGATATTCAATCTAATATGATTTGGAAATATAATTTAACTATGACAGCTATAGCTAGATTAGACGAATTAGAATTCTCAGACTCTACTTCATTAATAGAAATTTTTGCTGCTGATTTCATAAATAAACAAGGTTCTCTCTTAGTTGGAAAATTAAGTAAAGCTCTAAAACTTTAATATGGCTACTCCATTTATAGAAAATATTGATCAAGATATGCTTGATGATTTTCAAGAAAAAACTAAGTACAATATAAAAAGATATTTTAAGTCTTATATAGACTTTTATAATCAGGATACTCAAAATATTGTAGATTTTTATGAAGGAAGAGTGGAAGATTTAAATGCTCCTTCATTTCAAAATTTAAGAGAATTAATTAAGGAAACAAAAATATTAATTAATGTTTTTAAAAATAACAATAATTTATTATCTAACTATAAATATTGGGTTTTATTAGAAAATGTTGAAGAAATAAAAACAAATATTCAGCATTATAATAATGCTTCGAGATGGGTTAGAAGTGCAATATTAAAAAATTCATATAATGTAGAACCTCAAATCTCTAAAAAAATAAAATCAAGACAAGTTTTAGAGGGAGTACTTGAAGAGGTTGGATCTTCAGATGCACAAAATGATTGGGTAGATATTGCTATAAAAAATGCATTAAAGGAAGAAGATTATGATACTAAAGGAGGAAAATATATTAAGATATTTTTAAAAAATAATAAATCTTTCTATATCTCTTCTGTTATAGATAATATAACTACAGATACAATTTATGGAAAAGATATAAATAAAGAATTTGTATATGTAGATAATGATTTAGAAGGATTAAGTCCTCTAAAGACAATAAAACAAGTTGTATATATCTTAGCGAATCTATGTAGGAAAGATAATCCACAACAAAAATCACATGGAATAGATAAAGATTTATTGATTGGAAAAAATATTAATACTTTAGCCTACCCAGCTTTAATTAGGCAATTATATACTACATTTAAAAATGAAGATACAATTGCTTCCTTTACTATTAAAGGAATTACTACAGAAAAAGGGGCGATCCATATAGATTTTGAAGTAGAAACAATTTTATATGAAGTAATCAAACAGAAAATTAAATTAATTTAATTTTGAAAATCTCAAAAATTTTTTTATTTTTACTTCAATGGGACGCACAAAAGTATCTTCTGTAGAAGACTTACAACAATTATTTATTGAGACTTTAATCGATAAGACAGATAAAGTAACAAAAATTGCTCCTGAGAGTATACTTTCAGGAATTGGATTTGGTATAGCTAAAATTGCTCAAAAAGCAGTTAAAGATATTGCTTTAATTGAATCAGAATTATTTCCTGATTTTGGTTATGGAAAAGGGTTAGATGAAATATCTCAGAAAATGGGTATCTCTCCAAGACATGGAGTAAGTCAAAGTTCTACTTATTTACTTTTAGTTGGAGATGAAGGAACTACTTATCAACAAGGAGTACATAGATTTTCAGGAAGAGATGGTTTAATTTTTGATTTAACAGAAGACATCACTATAGGGGAAATAGGCTATACTTATGCTAAAGTAAGGAGTAAAGATTTAGGGATAAGAACAAATGTAGATCCATTAACAATAAATGAAGTGAACCCTAGTCCAGTTGGACATAATTATTTAATAAATGAATTTGCAGCCATAGGGGGAAGAGATAGGGAAGATGATAATGTATTTAGAAATAGAATAAAAGAATCACCCAATATTTTTGCCCAAAAAACATTGTCTTTTTTAGATCAAGCATTAAATAAAATAAATAATAATGTACTAAAAACATACTTCCAAGGGTCTGGAAATACTGGAAAAATAAAAATAGGAGTATTAGCTCAAAACGGTATTTCTTTCACTTCAACTGAATTAGATGGTTTTTTAGATAAAATTGGAGATAATTTAGCTCTTACAGATCAAAAAGATTATAATAGTAATCTTTATGGAGTAGAATTTGTAAATGTAGAATTTCAACCAATTGATATTTCTTTTAGAATATTATTTGATAACTCTTATAATCCAGATGAGGTTAGAAAGAAAATACAAATTAAGATGGCTAAAAAGATAGATTATAGATTTTGGGAAGATTCAGATGTTATTGAATGGGATGATTTACTAGAAATAGTAAAATCAGTAGAAGGAATTAAGTATGTTTCTGATAAAGACTTTTTTCCTAATTCAGATATTTCTATTCAAAATAATCTTCTACCAAGAATTAGGGGGTTTAGGATGATGGATTTAGATGGAAATATTATTAGCGATATACAAGGAGTATTAAATCCAGTTTTCTATCCAGTAGAAGCAGATTTTTCTTTTCAAAGTACAGTACTTGCAGAAATTCCTGCTTAATTAAAAATAATGGAAAGAGAAATAAAAAATATAAAAACTAGAGATTTTTGGAATCATTACCCCTCTAGTCATGTAATAGAAGCAGTTACAGAATATAATACTGCTATAGAATACAAATTACCTAATTTACTTAGTTTTATAAATACTAATAATATTGGATTACATAATAATGTTCTATTTATTGAGAATGAATTATTAATGGATTTTCAAAACTATCCTAGAGACATATTCTTTAATTTAAATGAAAATGAAGAATTAATAGGTTATGGAGAAGATATTAATTATTATTCTATTAATGAAGATAATGAATTAATATATAATAATCCAAATACATAACTCAAATATGGTAAGAAATCAAATAACTAAAAATTTTGGTACTTTTAAAGCTATATTTGTAGGACCTAATCCTCCAACTAATACAGATTTACTATGGAAAGATAGCTTAAATGGAGGTATATTTAAGTATTATAATACTAATAGTAAATTTTGGGAAGCAATAGAAGCTGTTAGCTCAGAAAAAATTGGAGAAGTTATTTCTCATTATAATCCAGGAGCTACAGTAGGAGATGGACAATCTACAGGAATATTAGTTACATCTAAGTATACTCAATATATTAGGGTAATTGTTTCTGGTTATTTCGCTATTATAGGAGATGGAGATAAGACTAAAGATTGCTATTTTAGTTCAGATGGAGGGATAACTGCTAAAAATTTAATAAATATTGTTAGAGAAGATGAGTTGTTTTGGAATGGAGAGATAGCAAAAGTTGATTTAATAAATGAAGATAAAGTAACTATATATATATTATAAATTTAAATTTTTAAACAGTGTAAACATGAAAAATGAAAAAAGAACGTTGAGCTATGAAGAAGTAGCTAGATTATTTGATGGCTATAATATTGTTTCAAATATGATAGCATCAGCTGATTTTAATCGAAAATTAGGCTTTGTTTTAGATGATCTCTCTAATATTATTAAAGATTATACTAAGAAAGCAAATCTATTAAAAAAGGAAGTAAAAGAGAGATTAATGAAAGAAAGAGGAAGTAAGATAGGTATAGAGGAATTTCCCTATTATACTACTAATAAAGAATTAAGTGATTTATCTATAGAAGAAAGAAGATTAGTTGCTGATTTTAGTACTGAAGTAGAGAAAGAAATAAATGTACTTCAGGAAGAAAAAATTACTGATGTAAATGTCCTTGTTCTTACTGAAGAAGATATTTTGAATCAAGAGAAAGTTGGTAAAAAATGGAAAGAAGCAGGATTTGTTACCAATCCAAATTTCTACAGATATTTAAGACCAGTTATAAAAGAAACATCTACTAAAAAGATGAAAAGTGAAGAGTAAAGTAGGACTTTAAATTAAAATCTAAATGGCTTTAGATATAAGATTTATACATGGGGCAGCAATTGCTGCCCCATCATTAAAGGAAAATTTAGTTACTATTAATGATAAAGGACATCTAGGGAGTAGTTCATTAAAACTAACTACTTTAGAAGATGTTAGGAGTCATTTACCTTCAAAGGGACAGGGGTTACTCTATAATCCTGATAATCTAGCTTATGAAAATAGAGCATTAGTATTAGATGATATTTCAGATTTTGCTTTAGGAAATGGACAGGGAACAACAGCCAATGGAGTAGCTGTAAATTTAGGTGGAAATTTTACAGAAGATATAAATATTAATTCTGTAGAGGGAAATAATTTTATTATAGATATTCAGCAGAATTTTGTTGGAAATACAGGGCTTCTTTTAGCTCCTGATGAAATCAATTTTTTCTGGGGGAGTAGTGAAAAACAAGAGTCAATATCTCGAGATACTAGTGGAATAGTAATTGGTCTTGAAGGAGGAACTTTATATTCTATTAATAATGCAGATCTCACTGAGTCTAGAATAAAGATAGATCAAACAGATCTTACTTTACAAGTAAAAAGGGACACTCAACGAACTTACTTATCTTTAGGAGCAACAAGGCCAACAGTTTTTAAGGATCAAATTTATGAAACAGGAATTAAATATTCTAAAGACTATTCAAATAATTTTACAGCTAGATCTTTAGTAGATAAAGCTTATGTTGATAATGCGATAGGAGCAAATAGTAATGATTCTCTTTATGTAGGAGAAGAAGATTCGGCTAATTCATGGAAATTTAGTAGAGAAGGAAATAATTTAGCTATACTTTATAAAGAAGAAGATCAAGGAGAATATATTCCTAAATTCACAATAAAAGGAATTTAGATGGCTATATTTGAAAATATATCAACAAAAATAGGAGATCAACTTTTAATTGAAGCTAGTTTCCCTATTATGGGATTAACTTCCATAAATGGGTATGAAGATTCAATTACTGATGAAACTAATGCTAAGTATTTTAAAAAAGAATTCAAATATTCTCTTAATGGAGTAATTTATTCAGATTGGTTAGAATTAAATGACCTTAATCTTCAAAAAATAGAAGTTAATAAAAAAAAACCTTTCTATATTGACTACAGATATACTAGAGTAGGAATAGATTCAGAAGGAGAAATTAAATTTAATTGGGTTAAAATCAATGGAGAGTATGGCAAACTTACTGTTGGTCCTTCCTTTAAAAACTCTATATTTAATGAATTTTTAAATCCTTATAACCATACTGTTTTAGATTGGAGTAGAAATGTTTTAGAGAAAACTTATATTAAATCTGGAAATGTAGTTCCTAAATATATCGATAGGGATGGAGATTTTATTGACTTTTGGAGAACAATAACTACTTACTTTGCATTTATTGTGATTTATGCTCGTTCATTTAGGAATTTTGATTATGAAGATAAATTAATTAGAGATTATCTAGATCAAAAAGATATTTTTAATAGAAAAGATGAGAATTATCTTAGACTATCAATTATCTTAAATTCTTATTATAATGAAATAAGAAAAAGAGGAACAATAAAGATAATAGATAAGGAAGTAAATGAAAATAAGGTAGAAGGAGAACTATTAAGGCTAATCGAGAAAAAAGATACTGATGAATTTATCTTTCAATTAGTTCCACAAAATCAAATTGGTTGGTGGGTAGATAAATCATCTCCAATGTATGAAGGAATAATTCCTCAAAAATATATAAGTAAAAATTGGGGTAATTCCGAAAGTATAGATAATCTCGATGATTATCCTATAATAGGGGCAGTAAATATAGAGAATGAAGAAGGAATCAATACATTACATTTAGATGGATCAGAAGCCAATACATTAAATGGACTTGGAGTAAATTATAAAAATTTAAATTTAGAAGATATTGATTTTAGTAAAGGAATTACTGTCTCTCCATATTTAGATTACAAGATTACTTTTAAAGCAAAAGCAGAAACTTTATCTAAAAATTTAACTTTTGGAATAATAGCTTTTAATAAAGTAAATGAAATACAAAGTACATTCTCTATAATTAATGGAGAGAATGTAAAAGTATTTTTTGAAAGAGAAGGATTTAATAAAAGTAATTTTGAATATCAAGTAGAGGGATATTTATTTAATGTAGATAAGAATTTAAGACCTACAGAAGGAGGAGTAACATCTTTTGGATTTGGACAACATTTAAAATTTGGATCAAATACTATCTGTAAAATCCTTCCAATTATTTTAATTGACACTGAAGTATCTTTTACTGGAAATTGTTCTACTAATATTTGGGATATAAATATAACTCCTTTATCTATGGGATATTCAACTGGATTTATTCAAAGTCAAAATTTAATTAGAGTTTGGATAAAGAATAATAGTAAGTATTCAGACCAGCAATTAAAAAATAATATTAGAAAAAAATTAATTCCTTACAATTCATTTTTAGGAATCAATATAAAATAAAAATAAAATGGGATATTTAAAAAATGAAGGAGACCTATTTTTAGGATCTGCAGAAATTACAAAATTTCAGAACTTTCTAGATGCAGAAGGGTGGAGGAAATTTATGGAACAACTTAGTCTATCTTATGGTATTGTACATAATATAAAGAAACAGAAATTTACAAATGGCTTAGTTGAAGTAGGAACAAATGCAGGAACTATAAAAATAAATCCTTTACTAGCAATTGATAGTGATTATCAGTTTATTAGAAAAGCTAAATTAGAGGACAATATTCCTTTAGCTAATAACAATAGATGGTATTGGGTGAAGATAAAATTTACCAACCAAACAATAGAGGAAGGAAGAGTAAATATTCTATCTGATGGAAGTATTTCAGGTACTGATACTCTCTTTACGAAATTATTAAGGGGAGGACCTAATTTTATGTCAAATATTAGATTTCCAGAATCCTCTATAAATACAGGAATTTACCAAGTAATTGAAGTTATAGATGATATAAATCTTATATTAAATGGAAAATTACGAGAAGACAATAATCAAAAATATACAATTGCTGGAACATTTTCTCCAGGTGTCCCTATAACTAAAGAAAATAGAGATCCTTTTCAATATGATGGTGTAGAATTATCTTTAGAAGTTGAGACAGAATTAGAGACAGAACCAGAATATGTTGAAGGTAAAGAATTTTATTTAGCTAGAGTAAGAAATAGTGAGGGAATAATAAACATCCAAGATGTAAGGACAAGATTTTTATATCAAACTAAGGCAGACTGGAATTTAACTAATGTAGATAATAGTAATAATAATTTAATTGGAGTTGAAGCTATTAAATATGATAATATTTTTACTCCTAGAGCTAAAAATATTGTTTATGTAGGTTGGGGATTTAGATGTAGTAATTGGACTATTGATAGTAGTTCTAATAAAATAACCCTTCATGGGGGAGAAGGAGGAAGATTTAAGTCATCTGATGATTTTCAAGAGGGAAATTTTGATGGATGGAGAATATATACAGAAGATGGTTCTTATCAAATTATTCAAAGTAGTGGTAAATCTCCAAGTCAAATTAATTTAATATTAGATTCTTTAGATTTTGCTAAATATGAAAGTAATTCAAATCAGGAATTAATTATAGTACCTAATGCAGATGAAATAAAAATAATTTTTTCAACTAAAAATAATGAAAAAGTTAAAAGTGAATTTTTTGCCCCTATCAATCAAAGAGTTGGAAAGTTTCCTTTAACTGCATATAGATATAATCAAGAATCTAAATATATTATTCAATATCAAAATAAGTTAGCTGGAGTATATGGTCCATTAAATTTAATTCCTTCTGATTTAGAACAGGGTTACTATAATGAAGACTCTTTTGATGAAGAAGGTAATTTAAAATTAAGTTCTGAGGAAAAAACTAGAATAACTTATTTTTCTTCACTTGATGAAGGATTTATATACTTACAATTAGCAGATAATGCTTATAGGAATGTAATTGATAATATAGAAAGAATAGAAGCGGTAGGTGTAGAAACTAGAAATCTAGTTAATGCTACTCCTCTTATTGAATTAACTCCTGGAATTAACTCTTCTCAACAATTTTTTGATCAAAGAGAAGGTAATTTTAATCTTACAACAGAACATTATATCAATATTACTACTAAAGATATTGAAGATAATGTAATAATTAAGGATGGTGTAGGTTTTTATTTACAAATTAATAGTGGAGGGAATGCTATTAATTTAAATAGCCAAACATTTAAGATTGTTACTGGATATAAGACTCCAGGAGATATTGGGGAAGAAATATTTAATTTTAGTCAAGAATTTTTAGATAGAGCTAAAACAAATAATGCAAGATTAAGAATCTATTATGATAAAAGTAATGATGAATGGTTGACTTTTATCTACAATCCAGTCTCACTTATTGGTACTAATTTAATTGAAGATCTTTCTATTACTACAGGTAAATTAGCAGATAGTGCAGTTACTGTAGGTAAATTAGGAGTAAATTTAGCAGGAAATGGCCTATCTCAAGATTCTACTACTAAGAAATTAAGTGTAAATGTAGATGATTCTACTATAGTAACTGTTGCTGGTAATTTACAAATAAAAGATGATGGAGTAAAAGCAAAGCATTTAAATTCAGATATAGTAGTAAAAAATGGAGGATTAGATCAAGATAGTAATGGTGCTTTACAAATAAAAGATGATGGAGTAACACCAGCAAAATTAGGAGATATAGTAGATGCTACTACTAATGGAGGATTAATTAAAAGTTTAGAGGGTACTATAGGAATAAAAGATGGTGGAGTAAGACCAAAAAAATTAGGAAGGATAGTATATTCAAATAATGGAGGATTAATCCAAGATACTGCTGATGCTGATGCTGATGTTGATGCTGATAATTTTGCTACTATTAAGGGGAAGTTAAGGGTAAATGTAGATAATTCTTCTATAAATATAAACGTAAATAATGAATTAGAAATATACAATAGTGGAGTATCAGCAGCAAAATTAGGAAATGTAGTAGCAAGTGATGGAGGATTAAGTCAAAATAATGGTGCTTTACAAATAAAAGATGATGGAGTATCAGCAGCAAAATTAGGAAATGTAGTAGCAAGTGATGGAGGATTAAGTCAAAATAATGGTGCTTTACAAATAAAAGATGATGGAGTATCAGCAGCAAAATTAGGAGTAAATTTAGCAGGAGATGGCCTATCTCAAGATTCTACTACTAAGAAATTAAGTGTAAATGTAGATGGTTCTACTATAGTAACTGTTGATGGTAATTTACAAATAAAAGATGATGGAGTAACAGTAGCAAAATTAGGAAATGTAGTAGCAAGTGATGGAGGATTAATTCAAAATGATGGTGCTTTACAACTAGATTTTAATATACTAGAAAATAAATATATTAGTAATACTAATACTGAAGATAATATTATCATTAAAACAAAAAGAATAGAAATAGGCCCTTGGGATATGAGAAATGTGAGTTATAAAGGTGTTAATCATGGTTTAAGTACTCTATATAAAAATATCATATCTATAAATGTTATGATAAGAAATAATGATAATACTATAATTAAACCTCTACTAAGTCCTAATATTTATGGGGATGGAAAGATAGCTGGAGCAGTTGGACCAATATCAAATTCTTCTATAGGACTATATTTATATAATGGTCTTGATGATAAAAGTACTGGTTTTGTTAATAATAATTATCGGGATAATGGAAAATATAATAGAGGTTATATTTATCTAACTTATTTTGAGAATCCTTAAATATGAGAACTACATTACTAATAGTTGCAATTGTTGGATTAGCTATATTTGGAATTATCCAATGGAAAAAATCCAATCAATTAAAATTAGATTTAAAACAAGTTTCTACAGATTTTGATTTAAGTAAACAAAAATTTACAGAAATAAGAGCAGAAGATAGTACTTTAATTATAATTCAAAAGGAACTAATAGTTGATAAAAATTCTGATATAGCTAAATTAATAATAGAAAAAGAAGGATTAGAGAAAATAGATCAACAAATCAAAATTGAGACAATATTTGATATTCCTTCAAATGTTTTAACTGAAATTGATTCATTAAAGACATTAGTAAAAAAGTTAAATGATTCAACTAAAATAGTATATCTTGAATTGCCTTATAGTTTTGCAGAAAGAAATAAATGGTATAGTTATGGATTTACTATAAATTCTAAAAAAATAATTAGAGATTCATTAAGTTTTAAAAATACTTTTGATATAACGTATGGTTTTAAAAAAAGATCTCTATGGCAAAAAATAAAATTCCAAAAACCAGAACCTGAAGTATTATTTAATTCTCAAAATCCTTATATTAAAATAAATAATATGTCAAATATAACAATAAGAAATAAAGTAAAAAGATCAGGAATTGGAGTACATGCAGGGTATGATCTTTTAAATAGAAACCTTTCAATTTCTATAGGATACAATTATAATTTAATAATGTTTTAATTATGGTATTATATTATTCTGGAGCTGAAAAAGATAAAGGAGAACAAAGAGATATGAATAAATCTTTAGGAGGATTTATATCATCTTCTCCTATTCCTAATGATAGTTTAGATTCTTTATTTTCAAATATCTCTAATTTTAGTATAAAGAGAAATATAACAGAATATTTTTTAATTGTATTAAAGAATGAATTAAAAGAGACAGTTGAAAATTTGAGTATTTATTTAGATTTTCATGAAGATTCAGCTATAGAAATGGAAATTTCTGTTGTTAAGCCAACCTTACAGAAATGCAATAAGATTTATTGTTTTGAAAGCATAAATAACAGAGAATCATCTCCTTACTATGTAGATTTTGTTAAAGCTAATGGGGAAGATAATGCTAAATTATTAGGAAACTTAAATCCAGATGAATATTTAGGATTTTGGTTTAAAAAACAATTAAATTTAAATAATTTATTAGAAAAGGAAATAGATTATTGTAAGTTAAATCCTCTAACATCAAAAGAAATAATTGTTGGAAAAAAAGAAACATTTAGTGTTGTCTTAAAATGGAATGACCTCCCTAAGGGAGAAGATATTAAGATACTTTAATCCAAATTTGGAAAATCCATAAGGTTTTCGTACATTTGTATAGAATTGAAAAGCAAAATTGAACGAAAAGATAGGAAGGCTATATGAATACTATTATCAAAAAATATCTGATAATAGTAATTTCAAGTTTACCCCTACCGAAAGGGAAGAAAAATCAATCTCTAATTTTGTTACTTATATAAATTATTACTATGTAACACACATAGGCAATAATTTTTTATTTGATTACTTAGCTTTTCAATTCTCATATTGGAGTAATAAAAAGACAAGAGAACCGGATGGTTTGCCTAAGATAGAATGGGTAATAGGACCTAAGGCTTTAAAAAGATGGCATAAAAGAAATAAAACTTATTATAGATATTTTGCAAATAAAGATGTTTTAAATCCAAATAAAATAACCCTCCAAGAGTTTCTTAAAAAGCAAAATAATTTTAAAATATTAGGAGATGATAGAGAAAGAAAAAGGCTACATAATACTAAAAGAGGATGGATAAATTGCCTAAATAAAACTCAACTTTATCAAGAAGAAAGTAAATATTGCAAAATTTGTATTTTTAAAGAAAAATGTATTATGATAAAAAATAGAATTTTAGCCAAATAAGGAAGTATGGGAATGCAAAAATATTTTAAAATACTTATTGAAACATCTAATATTAATTTAGATAAAACAATTGAAATAAGATACATATATCCAGATCTTAAAGGAGAGAGAAAAGATAATGTCTTTACAACAAAAAAAGAAGCAATAGATTTTATAAAAAGATCATCAGCATTAAGATATTGTACTGTAATAATATCAGAAATATATGGATGTATGTAGTAAATGCAATAAACAGAGAATGTATGCAAATAGGACAAAAAAACTTTGTTTAGAATGTAATACGATTAGACTTCATGGAAAAGGAACAAAGGAATTACAGGAAGAAAAAACTAAAAAATGGAATTTAAAAAAAATAGATAGAGAATTAACTAAAGAAGGTAAAGCTAAATCTAATTATTATAATACTTTAAATATCCTTACATCTAAAGGTGAATTTAGAGTTTGTTCTGGATGTGGAAGTAATCAATATCTATATCCTTCACATCTAGTTAGACGTTCTTTAAGAAAAGATTTAGAAGCAGAAGAATTAAATATAAGAAGTCATTGTATAGCAAGAGTAGTTCCAGATAAATTTAAATTAAAAGGATGTGATGCAAGATATGAAAGTGGAGTTGCGGAACAATGGTTAACAATGTTAGATTTTAAAGAAAATTTAGAGCGAGTAAAACAATTAGATAAAGGAGAATATAATAGAATGATTTTAATTTTAGAAAAATGGGAAAACAGAAAGTTAAAGTAAAAAAGAAAGAGAAAGAAAAAGAGAAAGAGATAAAAAAGGGAGATATAGTCCCTTTTCTTGAAACAGATACTAAAATATTATCTGAAATAATAAAAGCTATCTCTAGTGTAAATGAACCTCTTTTAAAAGAGATATTATCAAAATATAAAGTTATTCCAGATATAGAGATATATGGAATGATTGCAAAATTTAATAAAGAATATAATGGTTCATCTTCAGGTGATGATGAAGATGAAGATTTTTTATTTGGTAGAAGATTTATCTCAATTTCAGGTAAAATAGATTTAAGATTAGATATAGATGAAATTCATTCATTTGCATCAGAAGATTATTTTGTAAGTCCAGAAATTGGAATTGAATATAGAATAATAATAAATAAAGAAGAAAATATGTCTACTATGAACTCAAATAAAAGAGTAGCTTTCTACTCTAAGGAACAAAGAGACATTCAATTAGCAACATTACAAAAGAAATTGGAGAAATTTGGCATTGCATTTATCTAAAATTTAAAATAGGAAAAGAATATGAAATATGATGTTCATTATTGTGTAAATGATCTTGAAACAGGAGGTCTTCATGCTACTAGTAATCCGATACTTGAAGTAGCAATGATTTGGCTAAATCAAAATCTTGAAGAAGTAGAGAGATATGAAACTCTTATATTACCTTACAAAGGAATTAATGGAGAAGAATTAATTATCAATAACCAAGCACTTGAAGCTAATGGAATTAATATGGATGATGTATATAATGAAGGTAAAGAGGCAAAAATAGTATTTAAAGAAGTTACGGAATTAGCTAAGAAATATAAGAAAGGCAGAACTATTCCTCCTATAATGGTAGGCCATAATATTTCTTCATTTGATAAAAAGTTTTGGGAGTATTTTTTTAATTTACATAAAGCTCCTACAAAAACTCAGACTAGCTCTCTATATTCTTCTTTTAGTGATTATATAGAAGATACAATACATAATTCTAGAAAGATATATGGAACAGAAGAAGTTGATTCTTATAAATTAATTGATTGTTGTAAAAGAGAAGGTATTAGATTAATTGATGCTCATAGAGCAATGGCAGATACAGAAGCAACAATGAAATTATTTAAGACTCAAACTTTAAGATTAAGATCAGGAGATAAATTACCTCGAATTGAAGAGAAAGAATATTCTAGAACTAATTATAAATTTCCATTTTAAAAATAGCAAAATAGTAATATGATAATTAATCCTCTATCAATAGGTGCTTCTAATTATTTTAAGAATACCTATAATATAAAGCAAATAGCTACAATTTACAATCAAGTTACGGAAATAATTCAAGGATTTGATGAATATGCTTTAGAAGAGATATTTTCTGGCAATCAAGAAGATTTAGATAAATTATTAGAATACCTCCTATTAGAAACAGGGCAAGCATATTATGGTACTTTAGCTCATCAAACTCCTATTAAAGTAGATGTGCATAATTATGGGGAAAGGGTAGCCACTCAATTTGAAGAACAATTAAGAATAAGATCTTTTACTTATTTTTGTCTTTCTGTAATTCCTCAATTTGATATTGGAATACATCACATTGAGTGGGGGCAATTGACAATGATGTATAAGAGATTATGCATTCAAGCAGCAAGGGATCATGGTAAGAGTTATGCATTTTCATTTGCTTATCCTCTATGGAAAATGTATAGATATAGGAGGAATAATCCTTATTTATCTGTACTCGAAAATAAATTAAATAAAGAGGGAATGATTATTACAGATGAACATTCTCTAGCTACAGACTTCTTAAAGAAAATAAAAGAAGAAGTTGAAGATAATCCAATATTAGCAGAAAAGTTACTTCCAGAAAAATCTGAAGGGTGGGGAAAGATAGAAATAGTTTGTAAAAATGGAGCATCTCTTCAAGTAAAAGGAAGTTCTTCAGCATTAAGGGGAAGACACCCAGGATGGATGGTTATTGATGACCTACTAAATGAATCTCAATTATATTCTAAGGAACAGAGAGAGAAATCAATAGATATGTTTAATTCAGTCATACTTAATATGATTGAAAATGAAGGTCAATTAATTGTAGTAGGAACACCATTTCATGAGTCAGATATTTATCATTACTTAAAAAATGCTAAAGGTTGGAGAGTATTTGAATATCCTGCAATAAATCCAGATGGAAGTATATTATATCCAGCTAGACATAACTTCCAATCTCTCTTAGATAAAAGAGAAACAATTGGATCTATTAGATTTAGCAGAGAAATTTTAGTAAGACCTATTTCTTCAGAATCCTCTCTTTTCCCTTATAGTATAATAAGTGGATGTTTTGATAATTCTTTTGTCTTAGTAGATAATATGATGAATTGTCCTAAAAGTTTTGTTAAAATAGCAATTGGATGTGACTTTGCTATTTCTGCAAATATTGGAGCAGATTATACAGTCTATACTGTATTAGGAATAGATGAAGGGGGCATTTATCATTATCTAAATCGTTGGAGGGAAAGAGGGGCTACTTATAATCAACAATTAGCAAAATTGCAGCAATTAGAAAGAATCTTTTCTCCCGATGTCATAATGGCTGAAAATAACGGATTTCAACAGGTAATTTTAGATTTAGCAAAAGACATGGGGATTCATATTGTAGGACATCATACTAATGTAAATAAATATGATTTAAGAACTGGTTTACCTGCGCTAGCTGTAGTCTTTGAGCAAAAAAGACTTAAACTTCCTCGAGGAGACCAAAGATCTATAGATGTTACAGATACTTTAGTTCAGGAAGCTACGGGGGTAACTTGGAGTGATAAAGGGAAATTAGAAAATGCGAAGGATCATGATGATCAAGTAGACGCCCTTTGGATAGCAATAAAAGCTATGAATTATGTCCATAAACGCCAGAAAATGCACCAGATTTAAAAAAATTTAAAAATCTTTAATCAAAATTAAAATGGAAAAGTTAACTATTGCAGAACATAAGGAAAGAATACAAGCTATGATAAATATGGCTAAAAAAGATCCTAATAGAACCTTTCTTAAAGAACTTTATATATTATGTAATCTTCCAAATAATTATCTAAATACTAGACTAAGAAAAGTAAGTCAATTAGAGCAAATAATTAAAGACCTTTATACTCAATTGGAAGAGAATAAAATAAAGAAATTTAAAGTAAAGAAGACAATTATTTCTAATCTAGATAAGGCCCATGACTATAATAGGGCTAATCAAAAGTACTTTAATTTTCTAAAATATGGTGCAGCAGAACCTCCAAAAGATATAGAAAATAAAACTCCTCATTTATTAGACTTATATAAATTAGGCTAAGGAGAATGTAAAAAGAGAAGGATCTAATTTAACAAATTGCCTTGTGGTCTATATAGTTTCACTAATCTAAAAATCAAAAAATAAGATGAAAGAGTTAATAAAAAAGAAGAAACGTTGCTTAAAATGCAATAAAGTTAAGCTAATAGGAAAATTTCCTAGAAAAACTAAATCTGAAGGGCATAGAAATGTTTGCGAGTCTTGCATAAATAAACGTCCCGATGAAAATCATAATTTATTTTTAGCTGAAAGGGCAGAACTAAAGAAAAGAGGGAAGAGAAGATGTACTAAATGTAGGGAAATTAAATCTTTAGAAGAGGATTTCTATACTAGAAATGGAAAAGGATTTGATGGAAAGTCGGTAAAATGTAGAGTTTGTTCTATTTTAGAAAAAAGACAAGCACATTGGCTAGAATATAATATAAATGGAGAAGTATTTACTCAATATCATTTAGAGAAAATGCATAAAGAGCAGGGAGGAAAATGTAAAATTTGTAAATTAGAAATAGATATTGATATAGAGACTAGGAATAATACTAAAGCTTGGGCTGTAGATCACTGTCATGAAACAATGAAGGTAAGGGGCTTATTATGTAATCGTTGTAATAAAGGATTAGGTCAATTTAAAGATAATATTGGATTCTTTAAATCAGCTATAAAATACTTAGAAGAATCTTAATTTAATTATATTTTACTTCAAATGAGAGTTTGGAATATATAAATATAATATTTACCTTTATATAAATCTCAAAATCAAATGGAAAAATACGAAACAACAGAACTCAAAAGGTTAATTATTAATTATAATAATGCTTATAGAATAGGAGATCCTATTGTATCAGATGAATTTTATGATTCATTAATTTTAGAATATGAGAAGAATCATAGAGCAAAAGATTTAGATGAAAGACAGTTCTTTCAATCACTTAAAGACCCTATAAATGAAGGGGATAAAGAGAGGTTGCCTAGATCAATGGGTAGTTTAAATAAGGTCCATAGTATTGAAGAAATTAAATCTTGGTATCTTCCAATAGTTCAAGATATAGATAAAGAAGAATTAATATTAACCCCAAAATATGATGGTCTTGCTCTTATTGTAGAAGAGAAATTTTTTAGAAGATATAATAAAAGAGCTTGGACAAGAGGAAGTGGATCTTATGGAATCAGGAAAGATATACATCATTCAATGTGTAAAAATAATAATATTCTTACAGTACCAAATATTATTTCTTATGGTGAGGTCTTAATATCTAAAAAAGATTGGGTTTCATTTAAGGAAAAATATAGAAAGAAAGATGGAACTAAATATAAAAATGGGAGAAATGCTGTTGCAGGTATTTTCAATAATTTAGAACCTGATAAAGATTTATTAAGTAAAGTAACTTATGCTAGATTTGGTACAAATTTAGATAATTGGGATAAATATGAACAATTAAATCTTATTAAGGAAACATTTAAGGGATATAGTGTTCCATTTTATGTAGCTACATTAAAAGAACTATCAGAAGATCTATTTATAAAATTATATAAGAAATGGAGTAAAGAATTTGATATAGATGGTATTGTTATAGATATTAATTCGGCTAAATATAGAAAACATCCTAAAGATGGCTCTAACCCAAAATATTCTGTAGCTTATAAAAATAATTTTGAGGAAATAGCCAAGACAAAAATTACTCGTGTTGATTGGTATGCATCAAAAGATTGTTGCCTTAAACCTGTTGCTACTGTAAGGCCTGTTATATTAGAGGGAGCAGAAGTTACTCATGTAACTCTATATAATGCTTCTTATGTTTTAGGATTAAAAGAAAGTAGAAAGACTCATAATCTTGGTATAGGAGTATTGAGAGTAGGAACTACAATAAAACTTAGGAGAAGTGGAGGAGTAATACCTCAAATTGTCGAAATTATTCCAGAGAATTTACCTGCTGAAGTACTTTCTGAATTAAATGCAGATGCACTTCCAACAACTTGGCATGGGAAATCTACCAAATGGAATTCTTCAGGAATAGAATTACTTTGTGAAGTAAATCCTGAAGTTCTAGTTCAAAGAGCAGTACATTTCTTTAAGATTCTAAAAATAGAAGATATTGGAGAAACACTAATTAATCAAATCCTTTACCTTACTAAATCTTCTATAAATGATAGAGATACTTTAGTTAAAGCTATCTATAATAAGAATAATGATTTACTAAATGTTCCTGGTGTAGGCACAAATATACTTTATTCTTGGAGTCAGCAATTAAAGGAAAAGTTAACAATAATTGAACTTCCTACCTTTCAAGCTGCTTTAAATACTTATGAAGGATTAGGTGTAAAGACACTTGAATTAATTCCAGATAAATTTACTCTTGATTATGATTATAGTCAACATATTGATTCTGTTTCTTATGATATAATTAAAGGAGAATTAAGGCAAATTGAAGGAATATCTAAAATTACCGCAGATAATTATATTAAAGGTACTATTGAATTTTGGAAAATAATTAAGAATAATTATAATTGGTTAAATTTTGAATTTAAGAAAAGAGAACAATCTCTTGAAGGTAAATTTACTGGTAAATCAATTGTATTTTCAGGATTTAGAGATTTAGATTTAGAAGAAGAGATTAAGAAACAAGGAGGACAAGTTAAATCTTCTGTTTCTAAAAAAACTTCATTATTGATAGTGAAAGATAAAGAGGAAAATCTAACTACTAAATATAATCAAGCAAAAAATTTAAGTATAGAAATCATCCAACTTGATAAATTTAAAGAAATATTATGAGTAAAATAAGTGAAGACCTTCTAAATGAAGTAATAAAACTTTCATTTAGAAAAAGGGAAATTATTTTAGTCATAAAAGAGTATTTAAAATATGAATATATAGAGCAGCCAGCCTATAAAGAATTAATTAAGGCAATAATTGATTTCTATAAATATCAAGGAGAAGAGATACCTACAATAGGATATATCTCTTCTCAATTTTCAAGAGAGAAGAAAAATGATAGGGAAGAAGAAATAAGGAGAGAGATTTTAAAAATTCTTCATAAGGTAAAGCAAATTAAGACACCTACTGAAGAAATTATCTTAAAGGGGCTTGAAGAGTATATCTTAGATGCTAAATTTGTCTCAAGTTATAAAAGGTTAGGAGAAGCCTACAATAAGGGAAATAAAGATAGTGCAAGAAAGTTAATGGACCAATATGGTAAAGAGTTAACTAATTTTAATCTAGTTAAAAAAGCAGAGAAATTTACTTTATTATTCCAAAATTTTAGAAAAAGAATAAGTAAGAGAAAAGCATTTATTAAAAGTAAGGGGTTAGAGTTATTTCAAATCCAAAATGCAAAAGTACCTTGGGGTATCTATGCATTAGATAATATTTTAGATGGTGGATCAGATCCACAAGCTGGAGATTTAGATTGTCTTTTAGCTAGATCAGGGAGTGGTAAATCCTTCTATTCTAGATGGAGAGGAGTAGAGGCAGCAAGATTAGGACATGATGTTTTGCATATTTCTTTAGAAGAAACTAAATATAAAACAGAATTAAAATATGATCAAACATGGACTTCCTCTCTATTAGATAATCTAGAAACAGGAGATTTACCTAAAGAAACTATGGAAGAATTAGATGTTATTATAGAAAATATTTTAGAGCAAGGAGGTGAAGTAGCTATAGATGCTCATGAAGAATTTGGAAAAATGTCAGTTCCTCAAGTAATAGATAGAATATTATTATATGAAAAAACTATAGGAAGACTTCCCAAATTAGTAATTATAGATTATTTAGAATTATTAGAACCAGGAAATGGTAGTTATTATAAAAAAGATGAGGAGAGGTTTAGACGTTTAGATATAGCAGAAGCATTACGAAATGCTTCAAATACTTTAAAAATAAATATATTTACTCCTACTCAAGCAGATAGTATAAAGATGGAAAAATGGAATGATCCTACTCATTTTATGACTAGAGAAAATATTTCTGAATGTAAAGGTTTAACTAAACCTTTTTCTAACTTTATTACTTGGAATTGTACTATGGATGAATATGAAGATAATAAGGGAAGATTATTTACAGATAAATTAAGAGGAGTTAAAGGAAGTAAGATAATTGAAATTGCTACTTCTTTTAGTAATGGTAGATTTTATGATCATTTTAGGACATTAAAAGAAATAATATCAAATTAAGGTTAATAAAGATGGAGATTTTCTACAAAAATCTTTGGAAGTACTAGAAATCTTATATATTTTTGAAATATAAGAAAGATTGAGAAAAGTTTTTAGGATAGATATGATAGATAGAGAAGAAATAATATCATTATTTCGTTTAAATAAGAGTGGAAATAAAGGATGGATGTTATCTGAATTAGATTGCCCTTATTGTGGTAAAATTAATCATCTAGCAATAATTCTTAGTGAAAGAAATTCATTTATTTGTCAGAAATGTAAAGAGAAAGGGAGTTTATGGAAGCTTTTAGTTAAATTAGAAAGATTTGATTTAATTTCAGATAAATTTCTTTCACTACCTAAAGATAAAGTAGAAAATAAAATTTTAATAAAAGATGAAGATAAAGACTTAAATTATATCCTTCCTATTATTACACCTCCAATAGGGTTTAAAAGAATAAATTATCACCCTTATTTAACTGAAGAGAGAGGATTTTTAATAGATCAATATGAACAATTTGGAATTGGATATACTACATTAGACCCTAAATTAGGTAAAACATATATCATCTTCCAAGTGAAAGATAAAGACAATAATTTAGTAGGATATGTAGGTAGAAGTATTTTAAGTAAGAATCAAATTTCTAAAATAAATCAAAAGAGAAAGGAGAAAGCTATTTTAGCAAATAAATCAAAATATAAAAGATATTTAAGATGGATTAATTCTGGAGGAGATTTTGGAAAAATGATATTTGGCTGTAATGAAATAATTCAAGGAGTTACAAAAACTATATTAGTAGTAGAAGGAATTACAGATAAAGCCAATTTAGATAATCTTTTAGATTTAAGAAAATTTAAAAAAATAAAATGTAATTCTACTTTTAGTAATAAAGTTACTGATTTTCAAATAAAGATTTGGGAAGATTTAGGGATAGAAAATATAATTTTATTATATGATTCAGATTCAAATTTATTAGACATAAATAAAGAGATGGCATTTAAATTGACAAATTATTTTAATGTAAGAGTAGGTTATCAAAATGAGGGGAAAGATCCAGGAGATTTTGATTTAAATATGATAATAGATATATTAGAACATTTAGAATCACCTTTAGATTTTTTTAAAAATAAAGTACAAATAGATATTTAAAAGAAATGGAAAGTAAAAAAGGAGACCGTAATTTATCTGTCCTTGAATTCTTTAAAGAATTACAAAGAGAATATTTTGTTGCAGAAATTAGAAGTAAGATATATCCTAGATTAAAAGATAAAACTTATTTTAAAGAGAGAGTAATGCGAGGAAAGAAAAATGTAATTGAAGATATTGCTAAAAAAAATAATCTAGTTTCAATATTCTCTAATCAAGAAGAATATGATAAATTTAGATTAGAAATCTATGGGGAAAGAGGCAAACCCAAGTTTCAATATAAGAATAAAAAAATAAGATTAGAATTTGAAGAGAAAGATAATCTTTATTATCATTATATTAAGAGTGAAGTAAGGGTTTTTTCTAAAGAAGGAAATAGAGAAGATTTAGGTAAAATAAGATTAGTAAATCTCGATGCTGATTTAATAGAGGTAGAATTAGAGAATGGAAATATAGTAGTCACAAATTTAAATAATGTAACAAGAATATTATGATTTTAGAAAAGTTGAAAAAAGAGACAGGTGGGATTAAAATAGAAACTCCTTCTAATTTAGAGATGCCTTCATTTGCAATGAACTTCCCCTTTACTTTTAAAGTAGAGACTCCTAACAATGTATGGAATATGGAAGCTAAAAAGGAAGATATAGAAGTATCTCCAAAAATAGCTTATAGTCAATTTATGGACCTATATAACTATTTAGCAAGTGAATCAATAATTCAATTAGTTCCTAATATGAATAAATCTTTACAAGATTTAGTTTTTGTAGCAAATCTAGGAGTAATATTAGAACATTTAATAGTTGAAAATATAAATGTAGCTATAACCTCTAATTTTACATCTTCACCAAGAGTAGAAGAAACTGAAGTTGGGGATAAGTTTTTTGATCAATTAGGTTATTATAATTATATTTGTCCCTACAAATTTGAAGGGTCAGCAGATTTAAAATGGCTATTTGGAAATACTTATATAGGAATGGAAGGACAAAGAAGTACAAAAGAAGCATTTGACTGGATGGAAGAAAATTTTGATATGAAAGTAATTAGGGTAAAGCAACATAATCCTAAACTATATCATTTAGATTGTTCTGTATTTCCTATAACTAAAGAATCAACTTTAGTAGCTACATCTACATATACTAAAGATGAAATTAAGGAACTTGAAAAATATTCAGAATTAATTCATGTTCCTACAAAATATGCACAAGCAGGAGTTACTAATTCTGTTCGTTGCTATAATGCTATAATTAATGCTTCAGATATAGATGACTTAGATCATATTTTAGATAAAGAAGATTATAGGCTTGAGAGAGATAAAAATATTTTTTTTGAAGACATTTGTTCTGATTTTGCTTTAGAATTAATAAATGTAAACTTATCTGAATTTATGAAAGGTGGAGCTTTATTAAGTTGCTTAGTTTTAGAATTAAATCGTTTCTCCTATAATTTTAAAACTGTATAGATATGATTAAATCTTTAGAAAGTTGGTTATCCGAAGAAGTAGAACCGATGAAAAAGAAAAGCATGAAATATCTTTCAGAGCAATTTTTTCATCGTGAAGTACAATTTACTAAAAAGCTAAATTCAAATATTTTTTATTCTGGAGCAAGTGGAACAATAATAAATGCTCAAAAAGGAGTATTTCCTGATGAATTTATGACTACTGAGGTAAAAGGGAAAAGATATTCTTTAAATGAAATTTATAAAGAGAAGATAAATTTTAAAGATAAAAAATATTTAGTAATAGATATTTATATGAGTTTTTATGACCAACATTTTAACTATATACCTTACCCAGGTATGATTTATCAAGAAGAACTTCTACCTATTAAATCTTATAACCTTCCAATGTTAGCAATGGAAAAAGAGGTATTAAAAGGAGTTGTAAATCCTGAACTTACTCTTGATTATCTATATAGTAATGGAAGGATGCTTAGTACTATTATCTCTCCAAAATTAGGAGGAGAATACTATATACTTCAAATAGGAGATTTTGATGTAAGTAAAATACTTTCATTTATATCAAATGGAGAAGCTCTTTATGGAACTAAAAAATTTGGTAAGATTACTCTTGGAAGTCAATTTACTCTAATTATTCCTCATGAAAAGCATTATAATTTAAAATTTAGAAATAATGTAAAAGTTGGAATGCATTGTGAAGCAACAGATGCTTTAATAGATATAGATTGGGTAGAAGATTAAATTAACTTAAAATAAATTAAATATGAATTTAACAGGAAAAATGATAGTAGATAAAGGACTACTTATCACAAATGGAAAAGGTAAAGAAGCTCAAGTGGGGTATGATGTTACCGTAAATAATATTACTAAAATTAGAACTGGAGTAATAGGATTAAGTAAGGAAGATACCAAAATACAAGAATATTTCGATATAGCTTTATATGGAATGCAGGATGGGTCAAATTCTAAATATTGGGATTTAGATAGTGGAGTTTATTCTCTTACATTTGATCAAGGGGTAAAATTAGACAATAAACATTGTGGGTACTTTGTACATAGATCTTCAATATTAAGAGCAAGTGGATTTATTACTAGTGGAATATTTGATAATGGTTTTGAGTGTAATCAAGCAGGAGCAACTTTATTTGTAATGAATTCTTTAACTATACTTAAAGGTGCGAGAATAGCTCAATTTGTTTGTCAAGAGACTCATCAAGTAGCAAATAAAGATCTATATAAAGGGAGTTATCAAGGAAATAAAGATCTTAAATAAATCTAATTGTTTTACATTGCATGATTTTGTTAGGGCAAAGGTTTTAGATACCTTTGCCCTTTATGTTTTATAATTAAATTAAAAATAAATTATGTCAAGTTTTAGATTTTTAGAAAAAGAATCTTTAGAGTTTAAGGATGTAAACTTAATTGCTAGTTCTACTACATTAGACTCAAGATCAGAAGTACCTATAGAAGGGAGTAGGTTAGTAGTATCAGGAATGACTTCTATTATAGGTCCATCTTTTATTGAAGCATGTGTTAACTTACCTAAAAACATTCAGCCAACACTTCATATTCCTAGAGATATATTCGCTAAAGAGAATTTATTTTTACTAAATAAATTAGATTACCCTAAAGATAAAGTATTTGTAGGGGTAGGATTAGATACTCCTGAATTAGAAAAGGTAGCAAAAAATTTGGGTTTTATTAATGTTCTATTAGATGTAGCTAATGGATATTTAAAGAAAGTATTAAATAAAGTATCTGAGTTAAAAAAAGCAGGATTTTATGTTATTTCAGGTTCAGTACATACTGTTTCTGGATTAAATGCTTTAGCTAATGCAGGTTGTGATGTAATTAGAGATGGAATAGCTCCAGGCTCTGTTTGTACTACTGCATCTTCAACAGGCTTTACAAGAGGTAAAATTACTGAAATTAATTGTCTTTATGGAGGAAAATTAAGTTTTAATCAAGAGTTAAAATTAAATGAACCTGATAGGAAGATAAAAACATTGTCTGATGGAGGGATTAAATCTTCTGCAGATATACTTAAAGCTTTTGGTTCTGGAGCTGATTATGTTATGACAGGGAGATTATTTACTAAAATAGAGGAAGCTAGAATGCATAATCCTAAAGAGTTAAAAAAAGAAATTAATTCTCATTATACTATAGATATTCCAGAAGGACTTTATTTTGGTATGGCTTCTTTTTATGGAAAATTAGTTACTTATGAAAGGGATAGAGGTCCTAATACTTGTAAAAAATTAGATAGATTTATCGAAGGAGATTTTGAATATATACATAGAAATGATAAGGAGGATTTTCTTTCTCTAAAAAACAAATTAGAGAAAATTTGGGATGGTATTCGTTCAGGTATAAGTTATTCAGGACATAACTCAGTAAGGAATTTTATAGGAAATGGGGTTTTTGAAATAAAGCACTAACTAAATATAGTCTAATTGTTTTACATTGCATGATTTTGTTAGGGCAAAGGTTTTTTTTACCTTTGCCCTATATTTTTATTCAAATAACAAAATTATGGAAGAGATAGTTAACCTTAATCCCAAGTACAATCCACAAGGAGTAATGGATGAATTGTTTTTAGATTTAAACGTCACAAGACCTTTATATCTAATTTTAAATAAGTTAATTCAAGAAGAATGTGATTATTTAAAAAAAGAGAGGAAAACTCAAGAAGATTTAAAGAGATTACGAGAAATAAATCTTGAACAACAAGATGTTAGAGCGAAAATATCAAAATATAATGAGGAATGGGAATCTAATTATAAATCTCCTCTTGAAGAAAGTTTATCTAATAGAACTAAAGAAGAATATCTAGTAGCAGAAAATATTCTTAAAAATAAATTAGATTACCCTTATAAAAGTGATAAAGTAAAAGCATTTATTGCTGGAGGACTTGAAGATAGAGAGATTTTTACTTTAATGGAATTAGATAAAGAGAATAATGTAACTATAGGTTATATAAATTCTATTAGAATTAAATTAAAATCAGATTAAGGGAAATGTAAAAAGAGAACGATCTAACTCAACAAATTGCCGTATAGGACCGTATGACCCCTATACGGCATTCTTTTTAGATCTTCATAAAAATATACCAAAAACTTTATAGTGTCGTATAGGGCTCATAGTGGCCCATATAAATATTTACTAATTTAATTATGGAAGATATAAAAAACTGGTTAATAGCAAATAATCTTAATTTTAAAAAATTATTAGCTCCTAATCTCTGGAAAATTGGAGATAAGTCATTTCTCTTTATCAATTCAGAAAATAAAATTATATTTGATGAAAATCTTGATATTAGATTAACACTAGAAGAAAAAACTATTTGGTTAAATAAGAAACCAGATTATTTTTTCTTTAACTTTGGAAAGGAATTTTATTATACTCCAGCAGGAGCTAAAGATAAATTAAAACTTAAGCCCTTAAAATATATAGGGCAAAGTATAAGAGAAGAAACTCCTAGTAAAATAGGATTTGCTCATTTAGGAATTCATTCTTGTTTTGAAATAGGACTTGGAACAAGGAGATATGAAGATTGGATTGAGAAAGCTAAATTCTTAGGCTATAAAGCAATTGGGATATGTGAAAAAAATACTCTAGCTGGTGCATTTACATTTTATAGTAGATGTAAGTCAAATGATTTAATTCCAATATTAGGAGAAACTATATCATTAGAGTTAAATGGGAGTAATCCTTATGATTGTAAGATTTACTCTAATTCTCTTAAAGGATGGAAAAATTTATTAAGAATAAATGCTAAGATTCAGGGAAGTTTAGGTACTGAGGGAAAGGTTAAAAAAATAAATCTTTCTAATCTTAAAAAATATGGAAAAGAAAATACAATTATTTTATCTCCTACATTTCCTCTTAATAAAGATTTAATTCGTGAATTAAAAGAATCTTTTGAAGATGTATTTTATCAAATAGATACTGTAAGATTAGCTTCTGAATATAGAGATACTGAATTTTTAAATACAATCTCTTCTTATTTACAAAATTATTATGAAGAATTAGATCCTATTTTAATTAATGATTCTTATTATCTTGATGCAGAAGATTGTGAATTTCAAAGAAAAATTCAAGATATTTTTAAAGGACCTAAACTTGCTGAATCTAATGATAGATACTTTAAAAGTTTAGATACTATAATTAAAATATGGGTTGATTTATTTAAAGATAAAGATATTGCATTTGATATACTGTCTTTAGCTATAGATAATACTTCCAAGATAGTTAATAAATCAACATTTGAAATTAAGACAAATCATTTTCACTTACCTAAATTTAATTTCGCTAAATTTAATTATAATTCTAGTGAAGAAATGTTAGTTTCTCTTGTTCAAAAGGGAAAATTAGATAAAAATCTAGAAATAACAGAAGAGGTAGAAGATAGAATTAATTTAGAACTAAATTTACTTAAAGAAGGAAAAGTAGAGGACTATTTTCTAATTCTATGGGATATTATTCAATGGTGTGATAAAAATAAAATTTTAGTAGGAGTTGGTAGAGGGTCAGCTGCTGGTTCAATTATTGCATATCTTTTAGGTATTGTTAAAATAAATCCATTAGATTATGGATTATTATTTGAAAGATTTTTAAATAAAAGTCGTATTAAAGTTGGATTACCAGATATTGATCTTGATGTTGAAACAGATAGGAGGAAAGAACTTATCCAATATGTAAAAGATACTTATGGAGATAAAAATTTTATTCTTATTGGAACATTTAAAACTTATAAAATAAAAGAAGGTATTCAAGATTTAGGTAGGCTTAAAGGAATTAGTTCAAAGGATAGAAATTCTATGACATCCTTATTAAAATTTAGAGAAAATACAGAGGGGAATTTTGAGAAAATATTTTCTACAGCTCAAGATACACCTAAATTTAAAGATTTTGTACAAAATAATGTAGGGTTAATTCATGATTTATATCAGATATTGAATACTCCTAAATCATTATCTGTACATCCTTGTGCAACTGTAATATTACCTCAATATGAAGGAGAAGATATTTATGATTATATTCCAGTAAGATTTGAAGAAGATAAAGGTAAAGATACAAAGGAAAAAGTAGTTATTTCTGAATGGGATGGTCCTAATTTAGAAGAAGCTGGTTTTTTGAAAGAAGATCTATTATCTTTAAGTCAATTAGATAAATTTAGTATTATCTTAAAACTTATTAAAGAGAATAAAGGTATTGAAGAAGATATTTATCATTTAAATTTAAATGATAGAGGAGTCTACCAATTATTCCATAAAGGATATACGGGAGATGTATTTCAATTTCATTCAAGAGGTTTAACTTATTTATCTGAAAAAGTTAAACCAGATAATATTGAAGAATTAGGAGCTATGGTTGCTCTATATAGACCCGGTCCTATATCTTCTAATGCACATAAAGATTATATTGCTTATAAATTTGGTAAGAAAAAACCTATTTATGATTTTGGATTAAAAGAAGTAACAGAAAATACTTTTGGTCTCTACATATATCAAGAACAAGTAATGAAGGCTTGTGTAGTATTAGGTGGCTTTACTCTTGAAGAATCTGAAGGAGTAAGGAAAGCTATGGGTAAGAAAATTATATCTAAAATGGAATCTTATCAAAAGCAATTTGTGAAGTATGCTGTTGAAGTTAAAAAATGTCCTAAAGATAAAGCTATTGAAATTTGGGATAAATTAAATGCCTTTTCAGGATATGGATTTAATAAAAGCCATGCTATTGCTTATGCTATAACAGGATATATATCCCAATATCTAAAATACTATTATCCTCTTGAATTTTTTACTGCTGCTTTTCAGAAAAATCCTAGTGATGAAAAAGCAAGATTAAATTTATTTATATCTGAAATTAGGGGAACTGTAAATCATATTAAAGTTATTCCACCAGATATAAATAAATCAAAAGATATCTTTACTTCTGATAAAGAACTAAATGAAATTTATTGGTCTTTAGCTAAAATTAAGCAAATAGGTGATATTTATTTAACTACTCTTTTAAAATTGCAAAAGGATAAATTTTATTCTTTTTCAGAATTTTTAGATAAAGTAGAAATTTTAGCTAAATTAAAAGAGCCATCTCTAAATAAAAGAGTAATTATTAATTTAATTTTAAGTGGTGCTTTTGATAGAATTGAAGATGTTAAAAAACCAACAGATAGATTAAAAATTATTGAACAATATTTTGATCATTTAGGAATCTATGATTCAAATAAATCTTATTTAGAATATAAGGAATGGTGGTGTCTTTTAACACAAAAGAAATTGACTGGATTAGGATATATAGATTACCAAAAATTAATTAATGTACATCTTCCAGAACTAAAGAAGAAGACTACTACAGGTAAATTAAGAAAATATATATCTGCAGACCAACTTCAAAAAATATCTGTTTCTAAAAACAATAAATTAATTATTTCTTTTGGAGGTATAATAACGGAAATAGAAATAAGGACAACAAAAACAAAAGAAAATTATGCTATTTTAGAATTAGAATCTAATGATGAGATAATTTATGTCAATATATGTTCTGAAGAATGGCTAGAATTAGAGGAAGAGATTCTAAAACAAAAGGGAAATATTATGTTATTTGGAGCTAGTGTTGCTAATTTTTCCGGAAAAAATATACTTAATTTTTTTCATCGTGGAAAAAATAACTATAAAGATCCTTATAAATTTTTAAGTGCAGATAATTTGAAGATACCTACTTCTACTTCTATTTCAGTAGAAAAAGGAGATAAAGTACAAACTTTTAAAAAAGAGATAGGGATAGTTATAAAATATCCTAATATGAAAGAAATATCTCTTAAATTAGAAGATAATAGTATAATTATACTACATAAGGATGAAATTGAAAAAGTAATTGAAAGAGTAAAAAAAGATAAGAAATGACTAAAGAAGAATTAATTATAGAGTTACCTACCAAAATGGTAGTTCTTAAATCTACAGAATATGAAAATGAAATTGATGTAGATTCAGCATTAAAAATTGATTATGCTAATATAATGGGAGAAATATTGACTTTTCCTGTTTTTCTAAATAGAATAGGTGTTTTATTAGCTGAAGCAGACAATCAATTAAGAGATTCTACCTTCAATATAGATATTTTGAAGAAGGAATTAAAGAATGAACTTCTTCAAGCTAAAAAAAGAGCTAGAGCACAATTAAAAAGAAGAGGTATTTCATCTCCTACATTAGAAGAAATAGAAGTTCAAGCATCAGAAGATGTAGAATATCAAGCATCAGAAGAAGAATATAATTCTGAGTATTTAAAATATTTAAAGATAAATAAAGGGAGAGACCAAATCAATGTTCTTTATTGGTCTGCTAAGAGTAAAGATGAAAAATTAAATAAGTTATCCGAAAAAATTAGGTCAGAAGAATTTGAAAAGGACATATTAGAGGGTAATGTAAACGGAATTTTAATTAAGTGTACAAAGAAATTATTATCTTGATTAAATCATATTATTTTAGATTAAGCTACTAGGAAAATCTAGAAATTTTCCTTACCTTTGCTTCATAAACTAAATTTTTAGTAAATATGGAAAAACAAGAAAATGAAAGTAATAAGGAGTTTTACGCTCCTGTAAAGATGGTTAAAAGTTCAACACTAACTACTGAAGTTAACTTCTTAAGTTATAATAATAGTGTTGTTATTGTAGATCATCCAGAATTAGGTCCTACAGTAGTAAATAATTGCTCAGATGGATACGGCTTAATTCCTACCTATCAAATTTTCCCTTTAATTGAGAAAAAATTAGAAGAGAAATTTTCAATAAAGAGAAATTATGAAGTAAGAGATGTAGCAAAATTTTATGCTAATTACACTATTACAGATTTACAAGTCAATGTAGGAAAAGAGAAATTAGAGCCATTTGTAAGATTTCAAACATCTTATAATAGTAAAATTCAATTTTCTGCTTTTTTTGGCTTCTATATTAAGAGACTTAATCTATATATATATGGAGGAGAAAGGTATCCTGTATCTTTATCTCATACTGAGGGAAATATAGAAAAGATTATTGAAGGTACTTTTAAAGGAGTAGATAACCTTATTAAAGAAATGGAGAAATTACCTGCCTTTTCTATATTATCTCAAAATGTAATTACAAGAGAACATCTTTCTTCATTTATTGAAAAGACAATAGAAACGACTAAGTTTTATCAAATTCCTAAAGATATAGAGGAGACAATTCTTTCTGAAATGAAAATTTTGAAAGAGAAAGAAATCAATAAATGGATGCTTTACTTAGCAATGATGAGTCAATTAGCTCATAATCCAAAAATCAAAATGCAACCAGAAAATCAAGTTGCATTAGATATAAAAGTTTGTAAAGAGTTAGTTAGAACTAGTCAACATAATATGCAAGATATGAATCCAGAAAAGTATAAATTAACAAATAATCAAATAACTAAATTATAAACAATGGCAGTAAACCCAAATGATTATGTTGTTGCTTCTCCAGAAGAACAACAACAAGAAGAGGCTAAAGTAAGCAAGTACACTAAAAATCCTTTTCAAAAGAGGAATTATGTAAGTTTTGATAAATATAAGCCAGGAACTTACATAATTAGATTTTATCCTGCTCACATTAAGTCTAAAAGTAAACTATTTGCTTTTTCTAAAGTAGTAGCTTCTTTACCTATTCAAATAGAATTAAAGAAGGAGGATAAAATTATGAAAGAGATTAAGAATAAGCAAATTTTTAATCAAAAAATGCATGGGGATGGTAGGGTCAATTTTGACCTTGTAGAAATCTTTATTGATTTAGTAACCGCTCAAATTAAAGAGAGGTATATAGGAACAGAGGATGCTGAAGAAAAAATTGAGGCAGCTCTAAAACCTATTGTAGATTTTAGGAAGGGAATAACTTATAAAACAAGTTGGGTCTCTATTGCTGAATTAACTTATCCTGATGGGTCTGTAGATTTTGGTTATTTTAATTTCTCACCAGGAATTAAAGGTCAAATGAATAAGATGGCTGCTAGGTCAAAAGCTAAAAAGCCAATTACTGTAGATCTCTTTAGTCATCCTTTATCTGGCAAATGTGTTCAAGTAGAATATAATCCCAGTAATAAAGGAGCACAAATTTATCAAGCTACTCTTTTATTTGAGCAAGAAGCACCTGCTAATATGGAAAATTTAGAGTTAATGGAGAAAACATTTGATCCTTTAGAGAAATTGTTTAAAAATTCATTTACTAAATCTGATCTAGATAAACAAATTGAAGGGTTAAAGAGGATAGATGATGAAAATAGTTTCAATATATTTGAAAAAGAAGAATTTCAAAATAAAGTAGAAGCTATGCTAAATGCTTATCCCGATGAAGAAGATGAAGAAATAAACGAGGAAGTAGATACAAATCTACCTACTAAGAAAGCATCAAAAGCATCAAAAGCAGAGAAAGATAAAGACTATCAGGAGCAAGAACAGCAATTAATAGCTCTTGGTAAAAAGGGATTGATAAAATTCATTGAAATAAATGGATTAAATATAGTGGTTAAAAAACTATATACTCCAGCTAAAATTGCTGGAATGGTCTTAAATTCTTTAATAGAAGCAGAAGCAATGGATGAATTACCTTCACTAATTGAAGAAGTAAATCAGACTAAATCTAATTCTGAAGAAGAAACAGTAACTAAATTTAAGGAAAAATACGGTTGATTATTTTGTTTATTGTTTGATTTGAGTAATAGGCCTAAAATTTCTTTTAGGCCTATTTTTTAATTTTATTTTATAGATATGGAAAAGAAAATAGTAGCAATAGGAATAACAGATTGTCATAGAGAGAGAAATAATCTTAAGATTATGGATAATATAGATGATCAACTTTTAGATCTTTGTAAAAAACTAGATGTAAAAGTAATATTTAATTTAGGAGATGTATTTGAGTCTAGAATTGAACAACCAGAGTCAGTTCTTAATTCAGTAGGTAATTCAATAGCAAAATTTGGAAATGAAGGTATAGAAACTTTCTGTATAGCAGGAAATCATGATAAAACCTCATATTTGTCAGAATCATCTTTTTTAGATGAATTTAGATTCCATCCTAATTTTACTTTAATAAAAAATGTATTTAAGTTAAAATATATAGATAATATTTATTATTGGTTTATCCCTTATTTTGATGAGTCAGAACTTTATACTGACATATTAAAATCAGCAATAAAGTCAATGTCAACTTTAGATAAAGATAGCTCTACAAAACATATTTTATTGACTCACATAGCTATACGTGGAGCAAAAAATAATAATGGAGAAGTAATTCAAAATCATATTAATTCTTCATTATTTAAAGTATTTCACAAAGTTTATGTTGGTCATTTCCATGATAGAAATGAATTTGATAATATAGTTTATATAGGAGCTCCTCGTCAAAAATTATTTTCTGAAGATAATAAAAAGGGGTTCTGTATTTTCTACAATGATGGGTCACATGAATTTATTCAATCCAAATTTAAGGAATATTGTACTAGATGCTTTAAATTAAGTGAAGAAGGGACATTAGGTAGAATCAACGATACTCTATTAGATTATAAGAAAGTTAAAGAAGAGAAGCAAGATAATTTTTACCTTAGGTTTGATATTTCTGGTAAAGAAGAAGATATTGCTAAATTAGATCAATATACACTAAAAAAGGAAGGTATTGATTTAAAAATACGTAAAGTTGTTGAGGAACAAGAAGTTATAAGTGTTAAAAATTTAAAACTTAATAAAGAAGAAATATCAGAAGAATTTGATAAGTGGGCAACTAAAGAAAAACCTCAAAATCTTAAGTTAGGTAAAAAATACCTAAATAGACAATTAAATTCTATTCTTTTATAATGAGACGGCATTCTAAAGAACCACATATTTTAGTTATTTGCAAAAATATACAAGAATTTGAAGAGTATAAATTAGCTAATGAATTGCCTGAAGATGTTTTAATGCAATTACTCTCTACAAATATAAAGCAACAAAAGTATATATATTGTGAAAGAGATTTTTCAATGATGCTTATAAAAGAAATAGTTTTACATGGAGCATGGTGGGCTCGAGCAGATCTACCTTTTCTAGAGAAAACTATTCAAAAAAATAGTAATTTTACTAATTTTAAATTTAAAGTTAAATTAAATAAAAAGAAATGATTACAAATAAAATTCAAAAAGCTATAAATGACATCAATAAAGTTAAAGGCGTAGGTACTTTAAGAACTTTAAATGATGAATCTATATTAAATGTTCCTACTCTTTGTAGTACTGGCAGTATCAATCTTGATTTAGCTCTCGGAGTTCAAGGATGGCCTGTAGGACGAATGATAGAGATAATAGGGCTAGAAAGTGTAGGAAAAACTTCAATTGCTCTTCATGCAATAGCAAATGTTCAAAAAGATGGAGGGACTGCAGCTTTTATAGATATGGAGCATGCTTATGACCCTAGTTATGGAGAGGCTATTGGGATTAATAATGAAGAAATAATTTTTTCTCAGCCTGAAAATGGAGAAAGTGCTTTAGATATAGCTAGGGCATTAGCAGATACAGGCGATGTAGATTTAATTGTTGTAGATTCTGTCGCTGCGATGATTCCTGAAGCAGAAATGGATGGAGATGCAGGAGATTTAAAAGTAGGTCTTCAAGCGAGATTGATGAATCAGGCGTGCCGAAAACTAGGTCCTATATGTGGAAAAACAAATACTACAGTTATATGGATTAATCAGATACGTGAGAAAATAGGAGTAATGTACGGTTCGCCCGAAACCACGCCAGGTGGAAACGCTCTTAAATTTTATTCTTCAATTAGAGTAGATATTAGAAGAATAGATAAGCTAGAATCAGATACTAAGACTGTCTCAGGAAGGGCTCAGTATATAGGAAATACCGTGAGATGTAAAGTAATAAAAAACAAATTAGCTCCGCCTTTCAAAGAAGCAGAGTTCGATATTATTTATGGCAAGGGCATTTCTAAAGAATCAGAAGTAATAGGAGCTTCTATTCAATTAGGGGTTTTAATAAAGACAGGTAAAGGTGTCGAATTTAATTATGATACCCCTCTTTTCGATAAAGGAACTCCTTTAGATACTACAGTAGCAAAAACTGTAATTTTCTTATCTTTAGACAAAAATAAGAAATATTTAGACGAAATTAAATTACGTTTAGATATGGCCTTAGGAAAAATAACTGAAGATGAATTTTTAGCCGAAGTTAAAGAAAATTGGGAGAAAGAGAGAAATAAGATTAAATTATTTGAAGAAGCGTATGAAAGAGGCTCTAAAGCTTCATCTAGTTCTAAGCATATATTAGCTCTTTATTGGTTTAGAACTTGTGTCGAGCTTAGACCTTTCAATCGAGACGCAATAAGCAAGCTTAAAGCTATTGAAAAACGAGTTTCAGAGAGAATCAATAGAAAAGAACTGATGAAGGATGAAGATTGGATTATAGACATTTCGGAAGAAGGAGAAGATGCTATTTACTTCAATGTTAGATCTAATACTCTTGTAGAAAATTCAGAAAATTTAAATCAAAAAGAAAATGTGGAATCCTAAGGTATTAACAATTAATAATTTCGGGCCATTCGAAAGTGATATATATAACTTTAATGGCCCTTGTTTAATTGAAGGTGATAATAAGACTGATTTAAGTCAAGAGACCAACGGAGTTGGCAAATCGTTTTTCAAAGAAAGTATTCGTTTTGCAATAAGTGGTGACCTATTTAAGAAAAATTTCCCTCTAATAGAAGTCCTAAGAGAAGGGCAAACAGAAGGGGGTGTTGTTTTAGAATTAGAAAACTCAATGACAGATATGACTTTAGAAATTATTAGAAATTTCAAGTTATCTTCTGGCAAATTATCTAATAAAGTTCTTTTATTAATTGATGGTGAAGAAGAGAGACATTCGAGCATTGGAGAATATAATAAAAGAATCATTGAACTAATAGGAATCTCTAAAGAAGACCTCTATACTTACTACATTTTAAGTAAAAAAGAATTTCAATCATTCTTTGATGTTACTAATACAGGGAAACAGAAGATTATCTCTCGTTTTTCCGGAATAAAATCAATAGATGGCATAGATAGTTTCATTAAGAAGGATCTTGAGACAGCTAAAGAGCAAAAGGAGGAATATGAAAGAGATATTCATTCAATAGAAGGAGGTATATTTGAAATTAGAGAAAGTATCAATATAAATTCAAATAAAGCTTTTGAAGAAAATAAATTAAATAGTTTATTGCCTTTAGAAAGAAGTCTTAAAGATAAGACAAATGAATTAAAAGCATTTCATCAAAAGGAAAGTCAGATCTTCCAAGAGCTACAAGAATATAAGACTGAATTAGAAGAAAATGAACGACTCCTTAAGATAGCTGAGAAAAATGTAGATAGGAATAAATTTAATGAAATGAGGGGATTTCATATAAAGATTAAAGCATTTCTACGTAAGAAAGAGGCAGAGTTAGAGACTAACAGAAAAAGTAAATCTAAAACAGAAATACTTCTAGAAAAAAGCATTCAATGTCCTAGTTGTAAGTTTGAATTTATCTTAAATAAAGATGTTGATTTAATTGAAGTAAAAGAGTATCTTACTAAATTAATAGAGGTTATCCAAGGTATTGAATTAGAGTTAGAGGAAGGAAATACTGATCTTGATAAAGTAAAAGAAGATATAAATAGTCTTCAAGAAAATATCGATAAAGTTACTTCTTTAAAAGAAGATAAAGTTAAGATATTAGAAAGTATCGAAAAACATCAAACATTGAAGGATACTGAAAAGAAAATCAATGATGATCTAACTAGACTCAATTTAAAAATTGAGACAATAAAAGAGCAAAAGAATACTTTTGATATAAAAAGTCAAAAGAAAAGAGTAGAAGATAAGCTCAAAGAAATAGTCATATTACAAGAACAGATTTCTAAATATGATGTAAAAATACAGGACTATAAAATGTGGTTAGTTTACTTTAAAAAATTCTACAGTCATTTAATAAATAAGACTTTAAAAACAATAGAATATCAAACTAATGCATTTTTAGAGAAAATGAATTCTATTTTAGGTATTCATATTGAAGGATATGGAATAAATCAAGATGGAAGTACTAAAGAGGAAATATCTATTTTAGCATTAAAAAATAATCAAAAGATAGGGCCATTTGAAAAATTTAGTGGCGGAGAAGAGTCAAGATGTATCCTTGCAAATTTAATAGGGTATCAACAATTAATAAATATTACCTCTCCAAGTGGTGGATTAAATTTATTACTTTTAGATGAAATCTTAGGGTCAGTAGATAGTATAGGTATTCAATCTATAATGGAGCCACTTATTAAAGAACAAGATAGGAATGTAATAGTAATAGACCATATTAAGCATAATTTAAAGGAAGTACCAACTTTAATTATAATTAAAGAAAAAGATATAGCTCAATTTATAACCAAAAACTAAAAATATGAAAGTATTAGCAATTGATCCTGGAAATGTAGAGACAGGTTTTTGTGTATGGAACTCAGAAACTGAAAAGATGGTCACTAAAGACTATATAGATAATAATTTATTTCTCCAAAATTTAGATGATGGGATTACTATGAATTGGGGTGTAAGAGATGTTATTATAGAAATGTTCTCTAGTTATGGAGGTAGTTTTGGACAAACCTCTATTGATTCCTGTGTTTTTATAGGAATGCTTAAAGAGAGATTAGAAAAATTAGGTTATAAAGTAGAATTAGTATTTCGTCAAACTATAAAAATGCATCACTGCAAAACATTAAGAGGTGTTAATGATGGAGCTGTAAATTGTATTTTAAGAGAGAAATATGGTGAAGATAATACTAAGAAAAAACCAAATGAAGTTTACTGGAATGAAGAGGTAGAGAAATTTGGTGGTAGAAAATGGATGAATGGAGATATTTGGTCTTCAATGGCAATAGCTACTTGGTATTGTGAACCTAAAGATAATCCCTTAGCAAATCCAAAAGATAGGGAAGATTTTAAGTTATCTCCTTTTCTTAAAACTTGATTACTTAATTACATCCTATTTATTATATATAAATCCCTAGGTTTTCTTAGGGATTTTTTTTATCTTTGCATTATATTTAAACTTTAATTATATGAATAAGAAACAAAATTCAGAAGGACAGTTAAGTAAAGACGGAACTGCAAAATATTACCAAGATGGAGTTGAAACTATAGTTAAATTTGAGCGTATATATGGAACTAAAATGACAGCAATATATTGTGAGATGACAGCTATGAAATACCTCGATAGACTTGGACTTAAAGAAGAACAACCAATTGAGAAAGAAATGATTAAAGTCGGTTGGTATCGTAGAAAAGCTACAGAGTTACGTAATAAAATAAATACTTCTAGAGAAATTTCTTACAAAAAAATTCAGTCAAGTGGTATTGAGCCAAAATTTTTCTAAATGTATTTTTATCCAAATTTACAAAGAATATACTGTATAGAAGGAACTACTTATTGTTTGAAAGAACCAATATATTGTCTTTCTATACTTTTCTTCTATATAATTTATTGTATAGCCCTTCATTATATTAAGAAGAATGAATTATAATTTTTTCAAATTTAGGCCCTTTAATTTTAATAAAAATGGAAATTGTCAAAACTAATAAAAAATATGGTTTTTTAGGATTAGATGCTCTTAGAAAATATCTAGCTACTCTTAATTTTGGAACAATGTGCCTTATCGGCCTATGTGGAATTATGGGATTTAATAATTTCTTTCTATTTGAAAATATGTTAATTCAAGCAGGTACACCTACCGACCCTTGGGTTATAGAAGTTAGTTCTAATTTTAAATTTACTTTATTTAGTAGGACTGGTTTTGTTTCAGCTGTATTTGCTTTCTTTTTCAGTGCTTCTATTATATTTTATCAAATGAGAGGGAAAGTAAATATTGTGAATTTCTTTTTGAATTTTGAAAGATTAGCTCATGTTTATTACTTTGTTATTTTGGTTACTTTTAAAGACTTTGACCTTATTGCATTTAATATAATTGAAGCAGATGGAGATTTCTATTTAGACGATATACTTCGCAGTCCTTTATTAAAATGGCATTCTTTAATCATAAATATTGCTTATGGAATAGCTCTACCTCAATCTGCAAAGTTCTTTGCTAATGAGATGTGTGAAGGAGACTTAGAGACTAAATGGGAATCTGTTGCTGAATGGAAGAGAAGACAACTTAGAAATGAACTATATAAAGAAGCAAGAGAATCTGTTTTAAAAGAATATAATAAATTTAAAGAAGAGAAAGCTAAATTTGAGGAAGAGAAAGCTAAACTTAATGTTGTTTCTTCTACATCTTCACCCGTAGTACCTCCTTCACTTTCTACACCTCCAAAAGGAGATGAATTTTCTAGAGCAATAGAAGGAGATACTTCAAAAAAAATATAAAGAGGGATAATTCTAACCCTACAAATTGGGAAACTATAGAATTTTTGAAAGAAATAAACCAAACATTAAAGTAGAGGGAACTATGTAAAAAAGAGGATGATCTAACCCTATATGTCCCTATAGGGTTGCTATACGGCCCTATACGGCACTTTTTTTAAAAGATCGCGAAGATATACCAATAAATGTCATAGTGCCGTATAGGGGCCATAGTGGCCTATATTAAATTTAAATTATATATCACTTATGAAACAAAATAAAGTAGTATTTAAGCTTCTCAAAAAGCTACTCATAGAAAAATCTTATGATAAATTTGTAGAATTATCTTTTGAAGATAAATTTGCAATAATTCATACTATTGTCAATCCTAAGCATTTAAAGAATTACATGGAAGGATTCTTAAAAGAATATAAAGAAGGAACTCCTGAATATATTGCTGCCAAAATAGGTTTAGACTACTTCAATTCGGAGCAAAAGGATGAATATGATTATTATCAAAATAATTTCTATTATAATATATAAGATTAAGAAAAACCGATCGTAAAAAGAATTAAAAACTTATCCACGATCATTTGGATTTGTCAATATTATATACTACATTTGTAGTTAAACAATTTATTAAACTAAAATTTTAAAAGAATATGGAAAATTTAAAAAAATGGGAAATAGAAATAGCAGAAGTAAAAGAAACATTTAAGTTTCTCCAAGCTATACTACGTAAAAAGTCTTATGATGACTACTTAAGTTTATCTTTTCAAGATGAAGATAGATTAGCAGTAATTAATACTAGTATCCTACCGTCAAAGCATTTTGACGAATATTTAGAAAACTTCTTAAAAGAATATAAAGAAGGAACTCCTGAATATATTGCTGCCAAAATAGGTCAATCTTACGTAAGTTATCATAAGAATAAAATTCATTATGATATTTCAGAAATCAAAGCTAAACTAAAAGTAGAGAAAACTAAAGGAGAAGAAGTAAGAGAAGTAAGAGAAGTAAGAGAAGTACTTACACATCTCAGGAAATTACTTATAAAGGAAACTTCGGACCAAAATGTAAGTTTAATTATTGAAGGAAGTGAATTTATTATAACTACATCAGAACCCATCTATGTAATAGACGAATATTTAGAAAACTTCTTAAAAGAATATAAAGAAGGAACTCCTGAATATATAGCTGCCAAAATAGGTCAATCTTACATTAATTTGAAGAAGGACTATTATGAGGATAACTATTATGATACTGAAATTTACTATGATATAAATCAAATATCAGAAATTTTAAACAATAAAAATCTAAAATGGAACAAACTAAGAAAGAAGTAAAAGAAGTATTTGAGCTTATAGAAAAGCTACTTCTCCAAGAGTCTTCAAAAAGGAAATTTAAAAGATACTCTGAGGGAATCAGTTTAGATTTTTCCAAAAAAGATATTGTATTAATGACTACTACGATACCACATAATAATCACTACATATATCTAAATGATATATTAGAGAATTATAAAGAAGAAACTCCTGAATATCAAGCTGCCAAAATAGGTTTAGATTATAAAACAATGGAATCTGATATTAAGTACGATAGTCTTGGCATAACTTTTATAGAAACTTTTTATTTTACTTATATTTTAAAAAATACTAAATTATAGGTAAAAGAGGAAGATCTAACTCTCTATACTGCCGTATACTGCCATATGGCCACTATACGGCATTTTTTTTGAAAATTCGCGAAAATATACCAGAAAACCACATAGTGCCGTATAGGGGCCATAGTGGCTTATATTAAAATTAAACCAAATTAAATTAAAATGGAACAAACTAAAAAAGTAAAATTTTGTATAGCGGAGCATAATTATAATGCTATCAATACAACTAAAATAGCTTATAGTATTGGACCTATGGGAGATACTTGTTTTACTCCCTTAGTTACCTTTCCTAGAATTATTTTAGCAGAATGTAATACTCATAGAATGATAAGTAAAAATTCTGCTTCTTCTAGAGCTATTCCTGCTGAAAAAATGCTAAAAATGGTTGAAGATAATCCTTTTGTCCCCTATGTTTGGCAAAAGAAGCATACTGGAATGCAAGGTAAAGAATACTACAATGGAACAGATGCTTTAGGTTTAGATATAGAGTGGTATCAAGCTAGAAATAGTGCAGTAAAACATTCTAGAATGTTGATGCATGGTCTAGCTACTAAACAATTATCTAATAGACTTTTAGAACCATTTTTATGGCATACTGCTTTATTTTCTGCTACAGAATGGGAAAATTTCTTTAAATTAAGATGTCCTTTATATGTAATTAAAGATACTCTAAATGAAGGTGAGCCTTATAAATTTAGAAGTAGAAAAGATGCTAAAGATTCTTTATTTAGAGGAGAATTAAAGTGTCCTTATACTCATATATTAGATTGGCTCAAAATAAATACTTCTGATGCAGAAATTCATATTTCTTTATTAGCAGAATTTCTTTGGGATCTTAAAAATGAATCTAAACCAAAAGAACTTATGGGAGGAGAGTGGCATATTCCTTTTGGAGATAATATAGACGAATCTAGAATCCTCAACGAGTGTGGACAAATACAAGGAAATCTGTCTGATGAGGAATGGGTAGAATTAAAGAAGTTAGAAATAGCAACTGCTAGATGTGCTAGAACTTCATATATTAATTTTAAAGAAAAAGATGATTATATGGAAGATATAAAGCTCTACAATCATCTAAAAAATCATGATCCTTTTCATGCTTCTCCTTTTGAACATTGTCAAAGAGCAATGACAGAAGAAGAGTATTTTAATTACTCTAAAATACATCATGTTTCTAAAATTTCTCCTGTCTTTGAATATCAAATTTCTCAAGATCCACAGAAAATTAAATTGAGGAATAAGAAAGTTGGAGGTAATTATATTATAGAAGAATTTGGGTGGTGTAGAAATTCTAGGGGATTTATTCAATTTCGTGATTTGGTAGAGAGGGGGTTAATGTAATTTCTTTATATTTCAAATATCAAGCAATAAGGGCAATTTTTGCCCTTTTTTTATCCCGGTTGGGAGTTATCTACTCCCTCTTTTTATCTTTATTTCCTCCTAATATTATTCCCATTGCAAATGTACAATAAAGATCTTTAATCTCCAAATTTTTCTTTAATTTTTTCTAATGAGAGAAGAGGGGGAAGATTTATCTTTATCCCGGTTGGGAGATTTCTCCCCCTCTTTATCTTTATTCCCCCTCTTCTTTATCCCGGTTGGGAGATTTCTCCCCCTCTTTATTTTCTCTCCCCCCACCATCCAAACACAC
>JACSEG010000003.1_pt1 | contig 66461 bp, 18 predicted proteins | sample 8225521 | NCBI WGS metagenome assembly JACSEG01 (sample SAMN15705060, study PRJNA637333) | viral metagenome | isolation source: viral RNA from sea star tissue | host: Pisaster ochraceus | place: USA:Santa Cruz | collected 2018
ATTATGCCCAACTTTCCTGTGTCAATACCCGACACTGAAACCAGGGACAGAACCATACTTTATAGCTTAACAAGAATCTCTGGCACAGAGTTTGACCCCGAACCCGCCATCGCCGAAGACAGCGGCGGAGACAGTAGCGGACGAAGTAAAGAAAGTAACTACCGGTGCGGTTGTAACGACTCTTGATGGCAACTTAAGCTACACAAAAACAGTGTATGATTTCGCCGTAGGGCTTGGCGGTACCATTATGCCCAGCACCATCCCGACCATACCTAGTGCCGACACCATTAGCGCAACGGTACGCTATAGCTTGGAAAGAATAGACGGCACAGAGTTTACGCCCGAGCTAGCCATAAACGGCAGTGGCATCATCACAATCGATTCGACAACAAACATAGGCACGGCCCGCTACTTCGTACGAGTAAAAGCGATAGGCTACAACACAAGGAACGTGCTGCTCACCATTTCTGTCCTGAATGTGGATTTTGAAGGAAAACTATCTTACAATCCATCGTATGAATTTACGATAGGATCAGACAACACTATTATGCCCAACTTTCCTGTGTCAATACCCGACACTGAAACCAGGGACAGAACCATACTTTATAGCTTAACAAGAATCTCTGGCACAGAGTTTGACCCCGAACCCGCCATCGCCGAAGACAGCGGCGCTATCACAGTCAATCAATTCGGCAATGAAGGAACAGCGACCTACCTTGTACGAGCAGAAGCGACAGACTACAACGGACAGGAAACAACACTGAACATCAGTATCGTGAAAGCGAATTTTACGGGGACACTATCTTACAATGTATCATATGAGTTTACCGTAGGATCAGACAACACTATTATACCCAACTCTCCTCTGCTGGCAATACCCCCCGCCGACACCAGAGGCGTAACCGTACGTTACAGCCTAACAAGAGACACGGGAACAGGGTTTGTTTTTGAATCTTCCATAGACAGTGGCACCATCACAGTCAACCAAGTCGACGATGCAGGAACAGCGACCTACCTTGTACGAGCAGAAGCGACAGGCTACAACACACAAGAGACGACACTGGACATCAGTATCGTGAAAGCGAATTTTACGGGGACACTGTCTTACAAGCTGTCGCACGAGTTTACTGTAGGATCAGACAACACCATTACACCCACCGGCACCCTGGCAATACCCCCCACCGACACCAGTGGCAAAACCATACGTTATAGTTTCACAAGAAGCACTGGCACAGAGTTTGTTTTTGAATCTTCCATAGACGACGGTGTCATCACAATCAGCCAGATCAGCAACGCAGGAACAGCTCGCTACCTTGTACGAGCAGAAGCGACAGGTTACAACCCACAGGAAGTGCCACTAGACATTACCATCATGCCAGCGGGTTTGGAAGGGGCACTGTCTTACAAGCTGTCGCATGAGTTTATTGCAGGATCTGACAACACCATTGTTCCCACCGGCACCCCGTCAATACCCTCCACCGGTGCCAGTAATGCAACTATACTTTACAGTCTTGCAATAAGCACCGGCACAATGTTCAACCCTGAACCGAGCATAAACGAAAACAATGGCATCATCACAGTCAATCCGATCAGCAATACAGGAACCGCAACCTATATCATACAGGCATTGGCAACAGGGTACAGTGCACAGGAAGTGACGTTAACCATTACGGTTATTGGTAATGCAAACGCAGGCATGATACAAGTGAGTACCTACTACAGTGGTGCAGGCGGAGCAACGGACATACTTCCGGTAGCGCTTGGGCAAGCTGTAGAAGATGACGGCATGTTCTCTTTGGCGGACAACGATGTGATTCTGAGTGTGCCCAATCTCTCAGCCGCAAGCTACACCATACATTTTGGACCTGAGCCTGGCACCTATAGCAGGAGCTATCAGAAGACGGCCAGTGGTGGCACCATAACAATACTAAAATCAGAGCTCACAACGAACTCTTTTTCTTTTGCAGATGGAGCAGTGATAGGCATATCGGGTTCTGGTATTACAGGCACACAGCACGTGGCGACGTATCATCCATCAAACATATACAAGCACCAAGATCTACAGGCCATAAGAAAAGATCTAGATCGAAACTACATAGTAAAGCGAGACATCGTATTTGCCCCTATGACTGACAGTACTGGAACGGCCGTAAGTAATTACGAGACAGTGGGTGATGACAGTAATCCGTTTGTGGGGAGCATCGATGGATCAGGTCACATCATATCGGGCATAGAGATAGTAAGCACCGACAACTACCAAGGCATCTTTGGAGTCATGGAAGGAAGCACACTCAATATGGTAATGGCACAGGACTTTGTGCTAAGAGATTTCAAGATCACCGGGAACGCTGTTGTGGGCTCTCTCGCAGGCCAGGTAAAGCGTGGCACGGTGGACAACGTAAGTGTTGAAGTCAGTGGCGTTGGCACAGGCAAGGTAGAAGTAAGCGGTGAGACCACCATAGATCGTAGCGTTGGTGGCTTTGGAGGGGGACTTCTTGGTTGTGCAGGAACAGGAGCGACGGACACAGAGGTAAGAGTACAGAACACAAGCTCAGCGGTAGCAGTCTCTGGAACGGGGACAAATTCAAATCAAATTGGTGGGCTTGTAGGACAAGTGAGGGGTGATGTTGAGTTGATAGAAAGCTTCGCGACAGGAGTCGTATCAGGAAATGATCATGTAGGAGGTTTGGTGGGTTCCAATAGTGGCACGGTGACAGGTTCCACGACAGGAGTCGTATCAGGAAATGATCATGTAGGAGGTTTGGTGGGTTCCAATAGTGGCACGGTGACAGGTTCCACGACAGGAGTCGTATCAGGAAACAATGAAGTAGGAGGCTTGGTAGGCCACAACAACACTGGTGCTATATCAGGTTCCGCGACTGGGTCGGTTTCAGGAAATGATCAAGTAGGAGGCTTGGTAGGACAGAACGATTATGGCGGAGTAATAGGCTATGCGACAGGAGACGTGTCAGGAAATGGTGACTTTGCAGGAGGCTTGGTAGGACAGAACGATTATGGCAGAGTAAGAGGCTATGTGACAGGAAACGTGTCAGGAGATGGTAGTATAGGAGGCTTAGTGGGTTTGAATACTGGTACGGTGACAGGTTATGCGAAAGGAGTCGTATCAGGAAACAATGAAGTAGGAGGCTTGGTGGGCTTGAATGCCGAAGGAGCCCAGATGTTTTTCGGTAAAGGCGTTGCAATAGGCTATGCACGAAGTGTTGTAAGACGAAGCAGTGGAACGAGTGATGATTTTGGGAAGGTAATCGGGTATGGCGTAGGAGGAGTGGCCACAATGATATATAGTTCGGCAGACAGTTCAATGTCCGAGAGCCAGATCTACAACGGACTCATAGGCACAAGCCCGTTAACAAACACGAGCGGAAGCGATGGCACCGCTGTGACCGTTGATGGCACGACAACGCAGTCGGCGTTTCCTGACTTTGTCTTTGCTCCCGAACTAGACGATCAGGGTGATCCAAGTGTATGGATATGGGTAGGCGATGGCAAGTGGCCTGCGATAGATATTGGTGAAATCAAGCCCGCGAACGAACAGCCAGTGGATCCGTAAACCGTATGAGTTTCCCAAACCGCGTAAGCCACACACACCGCGTAAGTCCGCCTCGCTCCCCGAGCCCGCACGCGCTGCACCGCGTAAGCTCGCCCCGCTCCCGCACGCTGCTTGCCATCGTCACGAGCATTGCCGTTGGAGCTATGCTCCTTGCGCTTGCATGTGTTCCCGCCGTGGAGGTGAAGATTCGGAATCCCTTTGGCCCCACAGACCTCGCTGTATCCGAAGGGAGTATCAACGGCACTTCTTTTGTGCTGCAGTGGGTTGCACCCACAGACACGGGCACGAAGGCAGACGGAACCCCCCTAAGCTTCGAAGAGCTTGTTTACCGCATCTATTATCTTGTAAGAACAGAATATCGGACAAGACCAATAGTGGCAGAGTCGGTCAAGCAACACCCTGCCACCCAAGTTCAAGAAGTCACGGGAGTTCTCCAGGCAAGAATCACGGGGCTAGAACCCGAAACCCGTTATCTCGTAGTGGTAGCGAGTTACAATTCTTTTGCAGAGCTAGAGACAGTATCAAGCGAAGTGGTCCCAACAAGCACTGGAAACGATTCCACTGCCCCGGGAGCAGTCACAGATCTCGACATAGACAGAGAAAATAGAGAGAGCAGTTCTTTTGTGCTGCGCTGGGTTGCGCCCGCAAACACAGGCACGAAGGCAGACGGAACCGCACTCGATCCTTCAGAGATTAGCTACCGCATCTATTATCGTGCAGGAACAATAGTCCAGGCAGAGCCTAGTGCAGAATTGTTAAAGCAAAACCACGACACCCAAGTTCAAGAAGTTGCAGGAGTCCTCCAGGCAAGAATTGTGGGGCTAGAACCAGAGACCCGTTATTTCGTAACGGTAGAGAGTTACAATTCTTTTGAACCACAGCTAGAGACTATGCCAGACAAAGTGGTCGAGATAAATACCAGCGCAGATTCATTAGATTTCGAAGGAAGTCTAGCCTACGAAGAAACGACGCATGAGTTTATTGTCGGACTTATTGACACCATCGCACCTACCTCCACCCCCGCTGTGCCCGGAACTGATACCAGTGGCGCTATCACACGCTATGTCTTGGAAAAAATAGATGGCACAGAGTTTGTTCCCGAACCGGTCGTAGCCGAAAACGGAGTTGTCACGATCGACTCGATCACAAACACAGGGACGGCCCGTTACTTTGTACGAGCACAGGCGACAAACTATGACACGCAGAACGTGACTATCACCATAGTCGTAAAGAAAGCAGATTTCAGAGGAAGCATTGGCTATGCAAGAACAAGGTATAGTTTTATGATAGGTCTTGCTGGCACTATTGTGCCCATCGACACCCCGACCATACCCAGCTCGGACCCCAATAATTTGGTGATACGCTATCTTCTAACAAAAAGTTCTGGGACAGAGTTTAGTTCCGAACCCGTCATAGACGGCAGTGGCATTATCACGATCAACCCGATCAGCAATAGAGGAACAGCAACTTACCTTGTGCAAGCAGAAGCAGACGGCTATAACACACAGGAAGTGGCTCTCACCATTACTATCGTGACAGCGAGGTTCGAAGGAAATCTAGCATATAAACCAACAGAGTATGAGTTTGCTGTAGGGCTTGCGGGCATCATTACACCCGAAAGCACCCCGACCATACCTAGCATCAGTAGCGAAAGCATAAGCTATAGTATTACAAGAGACACCAGCACAGAACCAGGCAGCACAGAACCAGCTCCCGCAGAGTTCGACCTCGCACCAAGCATAGCCGAAGACAGCGGTATCATCACGATCAACCCGACCAGCACCGTAGGAAGAGCGACCTACCTTGTGAAAGCCACAGCAGACGGCTTTGTCTCGCAGGAGGCAAGACTCAGCATTGCCATTCTCGAAAGCATAAGGGAAGACAAGCTCCAAGTGAGCACATACTATAGTAATGCGGGTGAGACGACTAACATATTCCCCGTAGATCTTGGGCAAGCTATCAAATATAACGGCATGTTCTCTTTGGCGGACAGCGATACAATCCTTACTATATCCGACCTCACGGACGGGGACCACACCATACATTTTGGAACCGAAGTAGATGGAGGGGCAAACAACTATAACAGAGTCTATCAGAGAACAGCCAGCAACGGTGTCATAGCAATATCGAAATTAGAATTGATGGACAATTTTTTCTCTTTTACAGATGGAGCCGTAATAGCCATATCGGGACCAGACATTGGAGACATAAAACATGTAGCGACGTATCGTCCCTCGAACATATACAAATACCAAGACCTGCAGGCCATGAGAGAAGATCTAGATAGAGCCTATGTGCTAAAGAAGAACATCGTGTTTCCCGCTACAAATGCGGACACCGGCACGAGCACAGTCGTAAGTAATTACGAGGCAGTTGGCGATAGCAGCACTCCGTTTACGGGCAACCTCGATGGCATGGGCTACAGCATAACGGGCATAGAGATAGAGAGCGCAGGCAACTATCAAGGACTCTTTGGAGCAATGGAAGCCAATGTGGTCGATGTTGTGACAGCACAGAATCTTGTGCTCAGAGATTTCAAAATCACAGGGAATGAATATGTGGGTTCCCTTACGGGCTGGGTGAAGCGAGGCACGATAAAAAATGTGCGTGTTGAAGTCAGTGATGTTGACATAGGCAAGGTGGCAGCAGGCGGCTACGGAGGAGGGCTTCTTGGTCGTGCAGGAGAAGGTTTGCTGGACACACAGGTAAGAATACAGAACACGAGCTCAGCGACAGCGGTCTTGGGGACGGGAGCAAGTTCGAGTCGAATTGGTGGTCTTGTAGGAGACATAGGTAGTGATGTTGAACTGACAGAAAGTTACGCGACTGGACCAGTGACGGGACCGGCAACAGGAGGCGCGACTGGATCGGCAGCTGGGAGCGGTGATTACATAGGAGGCCTTGTGGGAAATAGCAGAGGCACCATAGCAGGCTACGCGACTGGATCAGTGACGGGTCGTAGTGATAATGTGGGAGGCTTAGTGGGATGGAGTAGTGGTACTGTAACAGGCTACGCGACTGGATTGGTGTCGGGCAATGATGGAGTAGGAGGCTTGGTGGGACAGAACAATTCTGGCACTGTAACAGGCTACGCGACCGGATCGGTGACAGGAAGTAGTTTTGCTGGTGGGCTGGTGGGCTATAACAGCAATGCTATTGTAACAGGCTACGCGACCGGATTGGTGACAGGAGAAAATAGTATAGGAGGCTTAGTGGGTGGCAGTATTGGTGGAACCATGACAGGCTATGCACGAGGAGTCGTAAGACGAAATGGTGGAACGAATTTTACTTTTGGAAAGACGGTCGGAAGCGACAGCGATAGATCACTTACAACCTATAGTTCAGCTGGTGGCTCAGCCGGCAGCTCAGAACCCGAGAGTCAGATCTATGACGGTGCCACGGGAACAACTTTGTTAGCGGACACAACGGGAATCGATGGAATCGTAGTGGCTGTTGATGACTCAACAACACAAGCGGTGTTTTTGAGACTTACATTCGGCACCACACTCGGTGAATGGACATGGGTCGCTGGCAAGTGGCCCGCGATAAACATCGGCGAGGAGCTCGAGCCCGCTGCCGACCAGCCAGTAAATCCTTAAATATCGTGATATTAGTAGCTTAAAGTCTAGAAAAACACAACCTAACATACTATAATAGAGGCAACACTAAAGTCAAAAGGAGAAACACATGACAATTTATAAAAAAGAGTATAGCAAAACAGACAGCAAAATACAGAGCAAAACAGACAGCAACCCCAGAAACTCAAGAGCAGGCACACACCCTCTGGGTGCTTTAAGTGCTCAGCTTACCGCACTCGCCATTCTTGTTTTGGGATCAGTGCTCCTTGCAGTTTCATGTGCTCCCGTCACTCCCGCTGTGGATGAGGGAACCGGTGACGCCTCTGCTCCCGGAGTTGTCACAGATTTCGCCTTAGACAGCACGAGCATAAATAACACTTTGTTTACAGTACAGTGGGTCGCTCCCACAACAACAGGCACGAAGATAGACGGCAGCGCACTCGAGCTTTCGGAGATTGGCTACCGCATCTACTATCTTGCGGGAACCGCAGACCAAGACGTGCCGAGTGCAGAATCACTAAGACAAAACACCGCTACCCTACGCCAGGAATTCACAGGGGTTACGAGCGCAAGAATCACAGAGCTAGAACCAGACACACGTTATTTCGTAACGATAGCGAGTTACAACACTCTTGTAACGCAACTAGCGGAGACAGCATCAGACGAAGTGATCGAAGCGACCACCAGTAATGTGGCTGGGGGAACCGATGACTCCTCTGCTCCTGGAGCTGTTACAGGGATCGCCTTAGACAGTGCGAACACAGACAGCACTTCCTTTGTGGTACAGTGGGTTGCTCCCACAACAACAGGCACGAAGATAGACGGCAGCGCACTAAGCTCCGAAGAGCTTGGCTACCGCATCTACTATCTTGCGGGAACCGCAGACCAAGACGTGCCCGCGGCAGAATCACTAAGACAAAACACCGCTACCCTACGCCAGGAATTCACAGGGGTTACGAGCACAAGAATCACAGGGCTAGAACCAGACACACGTTATTTCGTAACGGTAACAAGCTACAATACTCTTGTACCGCAACTAGCGGAGACAGCATCAGACGAAGTGATCGAAGCGACCACCAGTAGTATGGCTGCAGCGAACTTAGACGGAAGCCTAGTCTACGCAGAAACAACGCACGAGTTTGCCGTAGAGCGTGGTGGCACTATTGCGCCTACCGAAACCCCATCCATACCCATCGCTGACTCCAGCGGCACGGTCATAAGCTATAGGCTAGAAAGAATGGACGGCACAGATTTTGATTCCGCGCTGACTGTAGACAACAGCGGCATAATCACGATCGACTCGACTGCAAGCACAGGGACAGCCCAATACCTTATACGAGCAGAAGCGACAGGCTATAACACACAGGAAGTGACGCTCACCATCATTATTAGAGAAAAATTCCTGTCTTATGATTTGACTCACGAGTTTATTATGGGATCCAGCAACATCATTACACAGACAAGCAACTTTCTGCCGAGCCCTAGGAACGTCACGGTACGCTATAGTATCACAGAAAGTTCGGGGGCAGTGTTTGATCCTAAACCTGCGATAAACGAAAATAATGGTATTATCACGGTCGGTCCAATCGGCATTGCAGGGATAGCTACCTACCTTGTGCAAGCAGAAGTAGCTGGCTACGACACACAGGAAGTGACTCTCACCATTACCATTATCGAGAACACAAACGCAGGCGAGCTCCAGGTAAGCACATACTATAGCAATGCGGGGGAAACAACGGACGTAATCCCAGTATCACTTGGGCAAGCCTTAGTAGATGACGGCACGTTTGCCTTTGCAGGTACCGATGTAATCCTTACTGTTTCGAATCTTACGAACGGGGAACACAGCATACATTTTGGATCCGTAGTAGGAGGGGCAAACAGCTATAGCGTGAGCTATCAGAAAATAGTCACTGGCAACACCATAACAATACTAAAATCAGAACTCACAACGGGCTCCTTTTCTTTTACAGATGGAGCAGTGGTAGGCATATCGGGACCGAACATTACAGGCACACAGCACTTGGCAACGTATCGTCCCTCAAACATATACAGCTACCAAGACCTGCGAGCCATGAGGATGAACCTAGACCGAAACTACATATTAATGAAAGACATCGTGTTTCCCGCTTTGACTGACAGCACCGGAATGACCATAAGCAATCATGAAGCAGTAGGAGATGACAGTACTCCGTTTACGGGAAGCTTTAATGGAGCGAACTACGGTATAGTGGGCGTGCAGATAGAAGGCAGCGACTCTTATCAAGGACTCTTTGGAGTAATAGAAACAGGCTCGGTCAATGTTGTGGCAGCCCAGAATCTTGGGCTCACAGATTTCAAGATCATAGGAAATTCGCACGTAGGTTCTTTGGCAGGCTGGATCAAGCAAGGCACGGTAAGAGGCGTACACGTGACGACCATCGATACCGACTTATCCAAGATAGAGGTTAAGGGCGATAGTAATAGCAGCTATGGCGGAGGACTTCTTGGTCGTGCAGGAACAGGTGTGGGGGACATACAAGTAAGAATACAGAATACGAGCTCGGCCGCAACAGTTGGCGGGATGGGAGTAATATCGGATTACTTAGGTGGTCTTGTGGGAGAAGTGAATGGTGATGTCATGCTGACAGACAGTTTTGCGACAGGAGTCGTGTCAGGAAGTGATGCTTACATAGGAGGCTTGGTGGGTTACAACCGTTTAGGCACTGTAGCAGGCTATGCGACAGGATCAGTGACAGGAAGCGGTGATGACATAGGAGGATTGATAGGACGAAACGAAGGTCTTGTGACAGGCTACGCGACAGGAGATGTGACAGGAGCTGATTCCGTAGGAGGCCTGATAGGGTTCAATAGTGGTGGTACTGTGGCAGGCTATGCGACAGGAGACGTGACAGGAGGCAGCACCTATGCAGGAGGTCTGATAGGTTTAAATAGTGGCTCTGTAACAGGCTACGCGACAGGATCGGTAACAGGAGGCAGTAGTGTAGGGGGTCTGATAGGGTTCAGTGGTAGTAGCGCTGTAACAGGCTATGCGAGAGAAGGAGTCGTGTCAGGAACTGAAAACGTAGGAGGCTTGGTGGGCTTTAACGACAAAGGCACTATGGTAGGGTATGCACGAAGTATCGTAAGACGACTTAGTGGAACAGACGTTAAATTTGGAAAAACGATCGGAACAGGTGGAGGAGGGGTTGCAACCTATAATTCAATATCCGAAAGCCAGGTCTACGACGGAAGCACAGGGACAACCGCGTTAGCGGGCACGACTGGAACCGAGGGCACCGCAGTGACTGTTGATGTCTCAACAATGCAGTCGGTGTTTATGGGATTTGCCTTTGGCACTGATCTTGGTGAATGGACATGGGTTGCCGATGGAAACTGGCCTGCGATAAACGTTGGTGACGAGATCAAGCTTGCGAGCGATCAACCGATCGCCCCGTAGCACGGTCTCCTTTACGAATACGAGAACAATGAGAGCAACGATAGACCGGACTTCCCCAATCATCCTTCTGGTTGGGGTTCTTATACTCGGATCAATAGTACTTGCAGCTTCGTGTGCTCCCGCCAGCATTACCATTGTCGAGAATCCAAACGCGGGCAAGCTCCAGGTAAGCACGTACTACAGAAGCGAGACAACGGACTTGATCCCAGTAGAGCTTGGGCAAGCCATTGCAGATGACGGTATGTTTGCCTTGGCAAACGCTGACATAGTCCTCACGGTTTCTCGTCTTACGGATGGGGGAAGCTATGACATACATTTTGGATCTGTAGGAAGTGGAGGAACAAACGACTATAGCAGAGGGAGCTATTCAAAAACAGCCACTGACGGCATCATAACAATATTAAAGTCAGAACTCGCAGCGAACAACTTTTCTTTTACAGATGGAGCAGTGATAGGCATATCGGGCTCGGGCATTACGGACACAGAGCATGTGGCTTCGTATCATCCATCGAACATACGCAATCACCAAGATCTACAGGCCATGAAAAATGATCTAGGTCAAGACTACATCCTAAAAAACGATATCGAGTTTCCCCCTCTTGTCGGCACAAACACAAGCAATTACGAGACGGTTGGCGATGACAGCACTCCGTTTACGGGAAGCCTTGATGGCGCAGGCTACAGCATAACAGGCGTACAGATAGAAAACTCAGAAGACTATCAAGGGCTCTTTGGAGTGATGGCAGCAGGAACGGTCGATACAGTGATAGCGCAGAGGCTTGTATTGAGAGGGTTTGAGATCACGGCAAATGCCGCTGTGGGCTCTTTGGCAGGTCAAGTAAAAAGAGGAACGATAAACAATGTAATCGTAGAGGTCGTAGAAGTCGGTGGCCTTAACAGAGGCAAGGTAGAAGTAAAAGGTGGCATTGCCCTAGGAAGCACGACTGCGTATAGCTATGGAGGAGGGCTTGTTGGTCTTTCGGGAGGTCTAGCGAATTCAAGAGTATCAGTAAGAATACAGAACACGAGCTCGGCGGTAGCAGTCTCTGGAACGGGAGCAGTCTCGAGTCGAATTGGTGGTCTTGTAGGAGATCTAAGCAATACCATTGTCACAGGCTATGTGACAGGAGACGTGACAGGAAACAACACCATAGGAGGTCTGTGCGGTGTCAGCAGTGGTGTTTCCGTTGTGACAGGGTATACGACTGGAACGATGACAGGAGACAGTAATGTGGGAGGCATATCGGGATTCAACAGTGGCACTATCAGAGGCTATACCACAGGATCAGCAATAGGAAAGGAAAAAACAGGAGGTCTGACTGGAACCAACTTTGGCAGCGTATCAGGCTATTCACGAAGTGTCATAAGACGAAGCGAGGGAACGGAGCTTAGTTTTGGAAAGACGGCTGGGTCTGTAATAATAGGGGGAACAGCAATGTCCTATCATTCAGCGAGCGAGCAAGTCTATGACGGGCTTACGGGAACGACCGCGTTAGCGGGCACGACTGGAACCGAGGGCACCGCAGTGACTGTTGATGTCTCAACAATGCAGTCGGTGTTTATGGGATTTGTCTTTGGCACTGATCTTGGTGACTGGACATGGGTCGCCGATGGCAAGTGGCCTGCGATAAACATGGGGGACATCAAGCTCGCGAGCGAGCAGCCAGTCGAGCCGTAGCGAGTCGCCGAGCCCGCTAGCTTCGCGGACCGCGCCCCCGCGTGCGAGTCGCCGAGCCCGCTAGATATTCCCCAAAAACGGCGCAAAACGCCACAAATACCATTGCACTAATACCATAAATATATGCTAAAATAGTATAATAAATTTATAGTAGGGTATGCATAGCGATGCAAAGAATACTTAGATATCTGGGAACGAGCATGAAAACAAAGGAGTTTATAATGCAAAAAAAACTTAGAAATCTGGGGATAATAATACCAATATTCCTTGTTATTAGTTCAATACTACTCGCATTTTCTTGTGCCGCAGGCAATGTGGGCGCCGTGGGTGGTGGAAGCAGTGGAACTGCTCCCGGAGTAGTCACAAACATAGCCATAGACAGTGCGAGCGTAGACAGCACTTCTTTTACAATAGAATGGGATGTCCCCACAGAGACAGGCACAAAGCTAGATGGAACAGTACTCAGTCTTGACGAGCTTAGTTATCGCGTCTATTATCTTACAGAAGCCGATTATTTCGAAAGATCCTCGATCCCCACCGATCCCACCGATCCCACCGATCCCACCGATCCCACCGACCCCACCAACCCTACTGATCCCACAGAACCAATGCCAGTAACGGCGAAGAACATCATCGAGTATAGTGCCAGTAACCAAAATCAAGAGGTAAAAGGAGTTTCGAACGTAAGAATTTCGGGGCTAGAATCGGAAACACGCTATTTTGTGACGGTCACAAGTTACAATTCTTTTGCACAGCTAGAAACAGCAGCAGACGAGACGACCGAAGTAAATACAGTCGCCGGTGTCACTGTGCCAAAAATGAACTTTGGAGGAGACCCCCTAGACTATGTCGAAATGCATCAGTTTATTGTAGGAACTCGTAACATCATTATAGCTCTCTCTAAACCAACCATACCTAGTACCGAAACCAGGGACATAAGCATAGACTATTACATGGAAAGAATAGACGGAGCGTTTTTTGATCCTCTGCCCTCTGTAGATAAAAACAGTGGGGTAATCACGATCAGTCCGATTCCGACTGTAGGGACAGCCACCTACACTGTGCGAGCAGAAGCCGCAGGCTACAACACACAAAGCACGACTATAACCATAGAAATAACAGATATGTCTATTGCCCCAGGGGCAGTTACAAATCTAGCCATAGACAGGACGAGGATAGAGGGTGACTCCTTTATAGTACAGTGGGATCCTCCCACAGAGACAGGCACAAAGCAAGATGGAACGGCACTCGGCATTGATGAGATTGACTACTACATCTATTATCGAGCAGGGACTGCGGACGAGGAACTACCGAGTGCAGAATCAATCAAGCAGAGTATTCAGGAACCTCAAGTGAAGGTGGATGCGGGAGAGGCCACGAGCAGAAAAATCACAGGGCTAGAACTGGACACACGTTATTTCGTATTGGTGACAGCTTACAATGGCCTTTCGGACTTAGAAACAGAAGTGAATGAAGAGCTTGCCGTGGTCGAAGTACGCACCAACTCATTTCTAATGAAGGCAGATTTCGAAGGAAGCCTATCCTATGGTGCAGAAGGTACAGAGTATCGCTTGCTTGCAGGAAACAGCAGCCCCATTGCTCCTACGTCTGTCCCGACTATATCAGACACCGATAATAGCGGTGTAAGCGTACGGTATACATTAGAAGAAGAAAGTGCAGGCTCGGGGTTCGCTACCCAACCAAGCATAAACGAAAACAATGGCATAATCACGATCAGCAGGAGAATAGACGTAGAAACAGACATAAAAACAGCCACCTACGTTGTGCAAGCATTTGCAACAGGCTATAACACATTGGTAACGACAGTGGACATCACCATCATTGATGAATCGATGATACGAGTGGGCACGTACTATATCGAAGCAACGAACATTCCTACAGAACTCGGGCAAGCCATAAAAAGCGATAGCGCGCTTTCGTTTTCCCTAAGTGGTGGTGATGCAGTGCTCTCTATCTTCGATCTCGTGGCTGGCGAGTCATATGCCATACATTTTGGGTCTTCGGTGCACAATTATGTTGTGAACTACGAGAAAGCAGTCATAAACGGTGTCATAACAATACCGAAATCGGAATTACAGAACAATTCTTTTTCTTTTACAGATGGAGCAGTAATAGGTCTGTCGGGCTTGGGCATTGCGGGAACACGGCATATAGCAACGTATTTTCCATCATACATATACGGCCCCCAAGATCTACAAACGATGAGAGAAGCCCTAGATAAAGACTATGTACTAAAAAATGATATTGACTTTCCTTCTGTGAATGCGGGATCAAGCAATTACGAGGCAGTAGGTACTGTTAGAGATCCGTTTACAGGAAGCATTGATGGTGCGGGCTATCGCATAGTGGGCATAGAGATAGAAAGTACCGAAAATAATCAAGGTCTCTTTGGAGTGGTGGAAGCGAGCTCGGTCGATGACATGGTAGCACAGAATCTTGTGCTAAGAAATTTCAGGATCAAGGGAGACACTGTTGTGGGCGCCCTTGCAGGCTGGCTTAAGAGAGGCACAGTAGATGGCGTACGCATAGAAGTCAGTAGTTCTAATCCAGGGAGAGTAGAAGTAGCTGGCGTGGGCTATGGTGGAGGGTTTCTTGGTCGTGCGGGAATCGAGACAGCGAGCGCAGGCACACGAGTAAGAATATTGAATGTAAGTTCTCAAATATCAGTTTACGGATCGGAAACGATTTCGAATCAAATTGGTGGACTTGTTGGATGGATGGCCACGAATGCTACAATGACAGAAAGTTTTACAAGAGGATCGGTACGAGGAACTAATAGTGTCGGTGGTTTGGTAGGCGAAAACAACGGCACCGTGGAAGAAAGCTATGTGACAGGGCACGCAACAGGCACTGATGATGTGGGAGGAGTGATAGGACACAATAGTGGCACGGTATCGTTTAGCAATTCAACGGGAAACATATTGGGAAATGTTAATGTAGGTGGTTTAGTAGGATACAGCGATAATGAAGTGTTGTCAGGTTATGCGACAGGAGTTGTGTCAGGAGTAGATAGTGTAGGAGGCTTGTTGGGTTTCAATGATAGTAGTGGCGTTGTGAGAGGCAGCTATGCGAATGGATCAGTGTCAGCACACGGTGATGGGTCATTGATAAGAAGACCTGATGGATCAATAATAGGAAGCGGTAATAAGGTAGGAGGCTTGGTAGGGAAAAATTTTGGCGCTGTAAGGGGCTTTGCGCTTGGCGCTGTAGCAGGAATTCATAATATAGGGGGTTTGATAGGACTTAATGAAGGCACTGCGATAGGCTATGCGAAAGGAAACGTGACAGGAGATGGTAACATAGGAGGCTTCGTGGGACAGAATAACGGCAGTGGAAATACCGACAGAGCCATTATAAGAGGCTATGCGCTTGGAAACGTGACAGGAATAGGGAACAATGTGGGAGGCCTAGTAGGAAGGAATGAAGCAGGTTATGTAAACGGCTATGCTCCTCTTGGAGAAGTGGAAGGAAAGTCTTACGTAGGAGGTCTGGTGGGTTTCAATACAGGAAGAACGGTAGGCTATGCACGAAATATCGTGCGAGCGACCACCAGTTCTTTTGTTGGTTTTGCGAAAGCAGTCGGGTTTAGAGGTGCAAACCCGCTGTTTGGCTCACCAGAGGAGTATGTTTTTTATTCATTGGACGAGAGCCAAATCTTAAATAGCAATGGGGATGAAAGCATTGCTGATGCAAACGGAAGGGATGGCACCAGCGTAAGTCGTGATCAGTTATCGAACTCGTTTGATCATTTTCTTGTTCTTACTAGAGACAATAGTGAAGACTGGACATGGATCGCCAATGACAAGTGGCCTGCGGTAAACCTCGGGGACGATATCCAGCCCGCAGGCGACCAGCCGATAGATCCGTAGTAGATTCGTAGCGGGCTCGCAGCGGAGCGGGCTCGCAGCGGAGCGGGCTCGCAGTAGATCCGTAGCGGTCCCGCCCCGTAGCAGAGCGGCCCCGCCCCGTAGCAGGGCGGAACAAAGAATAGATTCGTAGGAGAACAATATGAAAATACAAAAAGAAACACAAAACAAAAAACTCAGAAAACCACGAACAAGTGCCGGTCTGATCTTGCATGGCATTCTTGCTATCGGAGTGGCGTTACTGCTCGCGGTTTCTTGTGCTCCGTCTAGCCCTAGCCCTAGTACGGATGGAGGGAGCAATAATTCTCCTGCCCCAGCAGTGGTCACAGATCTAGTCATAGATACAGTTGACGTAGAGAGTACTTCCTTTGTGGTACAGTGGGGCGCCCCCACCAGCACAGGCACAAAGACAGATGGAACCGCACTCAGTCCCGCGGAGGTCGGCTATCGCATCTACTATCTTGCGGTAACCACGAACCAGGCAACACCGAGCGCAAAGTTGGTCAGAGAAGGCTTGGGTTCCCGACTCAGAGTAGTCAAGGGAGAGCTCCAAGCAAGAATCCCGGGACTAGAACCAGAAACCCGTTACTTTGTGACGGTAGTAAGTTACAATCCTTTTATATCACAACAAGAAACGAAATCAGACGAAGTGATCGAAGTAATCACTAGTGAAGCTACAGCGAATCTCGAGGGAAGCCTCGTTTATGAACAAGGAGATCGCAGTTTTATCGTAGGGATTGAGGGCACTATTACGCCAGTCTCTGCCCCAGTCGTGCCCGCAACTGATGTCGACAGCACTAGCATACGCTATAGCTTGGAAAAAATGGACGGCATAGATTTTATTCCCCCACTAGTCGTAGGAAACGATGGCATCATCACGATTAACTCGATTTCGAACGCAGGAACAGCTCGCTACTTTGTACGAGTAGAAGCGACAGGCTATATCAAACAGAACGCAATAATCTCCATAGTTGTCGAGAAAGCGAATTTCGAGGAAAGCCTCGCTTACGCAACAACGGCGTATAAGTATAGTGTGGGGTCGGACAACACCATTATACCTGAAGGCATCCCGAATGTGCCGAGTACCGACCCCAATGGCGTAGCCATACGCTATAGCCTAGCAGGAAGCTCCGGGACAGTGTTCAACGTCGAGCTTACCATGAACGAGAACAATGGCGTTATCACGGTCAACCCGATCACCACTGAAGGAACAGCGACCTACACCGTACGAGCAGAAGCAGACGGTTACAACATGCAGGAAGCGACACTTACCGTTACCATTGTCGAGAATGCAAACGCAAACAAAATCCAGGCAAGCACATACTATAGTAATGCGGGCGAGATGACTGACGTGATCCCCGTGGCACTTGGACAAGCCGTAGCCGATGATAGCAGTACGTTCTCTATGTCGGACGACACCGTGATCCTTACTCTTTCGAATCTTACGAATGGGGATCACCTCATACATTTTGGAACTGAAGCAGAGGGAGGGGCAAATACCTATGTCGGAACCTATCAGAAGATGGCAGCGAACAACACCATAACAATACTAAAGTCAGAGCTCGCAGTGAACTCGTTTTCTTTTGTAGATGGAGCAGTGATAGGAATATCAGGATCGGGCATTACGGACACGCAGCACATAGCTACGTATCGTCCATCAAACATATACACCCCTCAAGATTTACAAGGCATGAGAGTGGACCTAGACCAAGACTACATATTAAAGAGGGACATTTTGTTTACCCCTATGACTGACAGCGCTGGAACGGCCGTAAGCAATTACGAAGCAGTAGGCAATGACAGCGATCCGTTTACGGGAAGCCTTGATGGCATGGGTCATACCATAACGGGAGTAGAGATAGAAGGCAGCAACGATTACCAAGGGCTCTTTGGAGCAGCGGAAGCGAGCGCGACCGGCATAGCGGTAGCACAGAATCTTATACTGAACGACTTTAAGATCGCAGGGAATGCGTATGTGGGATCCCTCGCAGGTCAGGTAAAGCAAGGCACAATAGACAGTGTGCGTGTAGAAGTCAGCGGTGCTAACACAGGCAAGATAGAGGTAAAGGGTAGCCTTGAAATAAACTATGCCCACTATGGTTATGGAGGAGGGCTTCTTGGTCGTGCATCGGGCGCACAAGTAAGAATACGGAACACGAGTTCGGCGGTAGCGGTCTTGGGAACGGGAGTAAATTCGAATCACATTGGTGGTCTTGTAGGAGACATGGGTGATTACGTTGAGTTGACAGAAAGTTCCGCGACAGGATCGGTAATAGGAAGCGAGAGGATAGGAGGCTTGGTCGGCAACAATAGTGGCGGCACTGTAACAGGCTCCGCGACTGGATCGATATCGGGCAATTATTATATAGGGGGCTTGGTTGGTAACAATAATGGTGGCATTGTGACAGGGTTCGCGACAGGAGATGTGACAGGAAGCGGCGATGACATAGGAGGCTTGGCTGGCAACAATAGTTTCGGCACTGTCAGAGGCTATGCGACAGGGTCGGTGACAGGAAGCAGCAATAGTGTGGGCGGTTTAGTGGGGAGTAGCGCTGGCTCTGCGACAGGCTATGCGACAGGAGATGTGACAGGAATTAGGAATATAGGGGGTTTGGTCGGCATTAGTAGTGGTGGCACTACGGTAGGCTATGCGACTGGAGACGTTGCAGGAGAAGTTAGTATAGGAGGTCTGGTAGGTTTTAGTAGTGGTTTTGTGACAGGCTATGCAATAGGAGACGTGACAGGAAGTGGTGACAATACAGGAGGCTTGGTGGGTTACAATTTTCAGGGCCCTGTGGTAGGGTACGCACGAGGTATCGTTCGACGAGTCGGTGGAACAGGGCTTGGTTTTGGAAAGCTTGTTGGATCCGTTAGGAGTGGAGTGCTAGCAATCTATAGCTCGGTCGATGAGTCTGCTGACAGTCTCTTGTCCGAGAGCCAGGTCTACGACGGAGCAGCAGGAACAACCGCTCTGATAGACGCGACTGGAGAAGACGGCACCGCAGTTGATATCGCTAGCGCAACGCAAGCTATGTTTGCTGATTTTGCCGTTGACACTAATCTCGGCTTTGCTTTCGGCACTGATCTCGGTAGGTGGACATGGGTCGCCGACAGTACGTGGCCTGCGATAAACATCGGTGAAATCAAGCCTGCGCCCGAACAGCCGGTCTATCCTTCAAGTGTGGCTCGCAGTGAGCTAGAGTGAGGCTCGCCTGCGGGTTCTTAAGCGAACAGCCGGTCTATCCTTCAAGTGTGGCTCGCAGTGCTTTATAGACGACTTTGCGTGCTTTATGTAAAGCTATAAAACTATAAAAATAACAGCGAATTATGAAATAATAGCGAATTTTATGAAAAAAAATTGATAATATGCTATAATGTTGGCAAGTACTATTAATAAGAACTATTGATGGATATTATATGATGGATATATTATAAACACGATGGTAATAGATGATTCTATGATAACAAGGAGTACTGTATGAGAATACACAGTAAAACGCCCCCAAAAATACACAGCACAACACAAGGCACAACGCCCAGAAACACACCCAGAAACATACGAGCAAGTATGAATCCGATGTCGTTTGTTATTCTTGTCATTGGATTAATAGCATTCGTATCTTCATGTGCGCCTCCTCCAGTCAGTGTGGAGACTCCTGCTCTCACTGGTCCCTCTGCTCCAGGGACAGTCTCAAACCTGAGCATAAGAGATTCTAATATAGAACAAGATTCTTTTGTGATAAAGTGGAACACCCCCGTAAACACGGGAACAAAACCGGACGGGTCAAAAGTCGATCTTTTAGCACTTGACTACCTCATCTATTATCTTGAAGAAAGTAGAGAGTACGAAGAACCAGTAACGGCAGAATATATCAGACAAAACTCTGTTGTCCAAAGTCATACGGTAAAGGGAGTTTCTCAAGCAAGAGTTACAGAACTAAAAGCGTACACACGTTATCTTATAACGGTAGCAAGTTACAATTCTTTTGCAAGGCTCGAGACAATGTCGAGCGAGGTACTTGACATAGAGACCGGTGTGCCCACAGAGATAAAAAGTGTGTTGTCAACAAGATCGTATCATAGCACGGAGGCAAGCATGACCCCCGAAGGGCTCGGATCAGCCTTAAGAGACAGCGGTCCTTTTGCCCTAACAGACGGGATGAGTATCGTCACTGTTACCGACATGAATTACGACGAATATACCATACATTTTGGATCTGCGCCTGATAACTATAGTGAGAGTTATCAGAAGGCACCCAGTGGCGGGCTTCTACAAATATCGAAATCAGATTTAACAACGAACTCTTTTTCTTTTGTAGATGGAGCAGTGATAGGCATATCGGGGCCAGACGTCGAGGGCATAGTGCTTATAGCTATGTATCATCCATTGAACATATACGGCAGTCAAGATCTACAAGCAATAAGGATGGATCTCGGTCAAGACTATACCTTAAAGAAGAATGTCGAGTTTCCCCCTACGAATGCGGGCACAAGCAATTACGAGGTAGTAGGCGATGACAGCAATCCGTTTACGGGTAGACTTAGTGGCGCAGGCTACACCATAACGGGACTACAGATAGAAAGCTCAGGAGATTTCCAAGGACTTTTTGGAACAATAGAAGTGGACGCGGCCGACACGGTGGCAGTACAAAATATTGTGCTAAGAAATTTCAAGGTTACAGGGAATGCCTATGTAGGGGCTCTCTCGGGTTGGATGAAAAGAGGCACGATAGACAGTGTAAACGTAGAGGCCAGTGATGCCAATGCTGGCAAGATAGAAGTAAGCGGCAGCATCGCCATAGATGGAATTAATCGTGGTTATGGAGGAGGGCTTTTTGGTCGTGTGGGAACAGGCGCAACGGGAACACAAGTAAGAATACAAAACACAAGCTCGGGTGTGGCAGTTTTGGGAACGGGGACAGAATCAAATCGAATTGGTGGTCTTGCAGGAGAGATAAATAAAGATAGTATTGTGGCAGGCTACGCGTCAGGAGACGTGTCAGGAATGAGTAGCGTGGGAGGACTGGTGGGATACCTTGATACTGATAGTACTGTGGCAGGCTACGCGTCAGGAGACGTGTCAGGAATAAGTAGCGTGGGAGGACTGGTGGGATACCTTGACACTAATAGTACTGTGTCAGGTTATGCGTCAGGAGACGTGTCAGGCACGAGTAGCGTGGGAGGTCTAGTAGGAACTAATAATGGTTCTGCGTCTGGCTATGCACGAAGTGTTGTAAGACGATCTAGTGGAACGGAAATTAGTATAAAAAAGACGGTCGGAGAAAACATAGGAACGTCAGCAACCTATAGTTCAACATTCGAGAGCCAGCTCTACGAAGGAGACACAGGGATAGTCAGTTTGATAGGTATAAGTGGAGACAGTGGTGGAGACAATGGTATCTCGGTGCCTTTTAACAGTCAAACAACGCAGTCAACGTTTGATGAGCTCGTGTTTGGCACTGAACTCGGAGAATGGACATGGGTTGCCAACGATAGGTGGCCTGCAATTAACATTGGAGATACCAAGCCAGCGGACGAACAAGCATTAGAAATCTGTATTTTTTCGCCCTCCGTGGATCGGTGTCGATTAGCAGCTAACCTACGAGTAGATTCGTATTATGGCACGGAAGCAGATGTGTTCCCTATAGGGCTTGGGCAGGCCATAGCAGATAGTGGTATGTTTGCCATGGCAAACGATGTTGCGGTTGTCACTATTGTTGGTCTTGCAGACGGGGAATACACCATATACTTTGGTCCTGCAATAAATGACTACAGTGGAGGGAGCTATCAGAAAACAGCCACTAGTGGCATCTTAACAATATTGAAATCGGAACTCGCAACGAACGCTTTTTCTTTTGTAGATAGAGCAGTAATAGGCATATCAGGACTTAGTGTTGCAGACACACAGCATATAGCGACGTATGTTCCCTCGAACATATACAACCATCAAGATCTGCAAGCAATGAGGAAAGACCTAGATCGAGACTATGAATTGGATCGAGACATTGATTTTTATTCTGTGAATGAGGGCACGAGTAGCATCACGAACAATTACGAAACAGTTGGCAATGAAAGCACTCCGTTTACGGGAACTCTCAATGGCGCAGGCCATGCCATAAGGGGTTTAGAGACAAGTACCTCAAACGACTATCAAGGACTCTTTGGAGTAATGGAAGCAGATACAGTCGATACGGTAGTGGCACAGGATCTTGTGTTTTACAATTTCAAGGTTACTGGAAACGCCGCTGTGGGATCTCTCGCAGGTTGGATAAAGCGTGGTACGGTAATGGATGTATACATAGAGGTTAGCGACGCTAAAGCAGGCAAGATAGAAGTTAGTGGTGACATTGCCATAGGTGGAATTAAGTATGGTTATGGAGGCGGGCTTCTTGGTCGTGCAGGAACAGGAGCAGCGGACATGCAGGTAAGAATGCGAAACATACACTCAGTGATAGCAGTCTCTGGAACAGGAACAGATTCGAATCGAATTGGTGGTCTTATAGGAGAAACGGGTAGTGATGTGGATCTGACAGAAATTTATGTGGAGGGAAAAGTGACAGGGGATGATTATATAGGAGGCTTGGTAGGGTACAACAGTGGTACTGTATCTGGTCGTGGGAGAGGAAACGTGAGAGAACACGTGACAGGAGGGAGTAATTCTGTAGGAGGCTTGGCAGGGTACAATAGTGGTACTGTGGTAGGTTTGGTAACAGGAAGCATGAAAGGATATGATCAAGTAGGAGGCTTGGCAGGTTCCAATACTGGCACCGTGATAGGCTATATGGCTGGATTTTTTGTGACAGGTACTAATCAAGTAGGAGGCTTGGTGGGTTTCAATAATGGTGGCAAGGTGGCAGGCTATTCGATTAGAGCAGTGGCAGGATTTAGCCAAGTAGGAGGTATGGTAGGAAGATCGACTGGTGGTATTGTGGAAGGCTATGCACGAGATATTGTAAGACGATTAGGTGGGACTGCCCAAAGCTTTGGAAAGACGATTGGTTCTAGGTCGGGGGGAGTCACGGATGCCACGCGTCATGCAGATTACCATAGTCTGCTCTACGGACCAGCAGTGTTGAGCTCTGAGGAAGAAATAGTAAACGTGGATGGAGTAATAGTAACAGAAATAGTAACAAGGTGGAGAAATACCGAGTTCGAAGGACCTCACACTGGATCCGATGGAAGAGAGATATACGTCTATAGGTTTTATAAATACGAGTTTGATGTTATTAGGAGTACGATATTTCCTTACCCAGTCCTAACTCCAGGGCTGGACTTTGGTGAGGAAATTGGTCAATGGACGTGGGTAGTAAAGTATGACTATGACGGCTATACGGAAGAGCATTCTGGGCATTTGTGGCCTGCAATAAATATTGGTGATTATCTGAAGCTTGCACGAGAACAACCACTAGTCCGGCAGGCAAACAGATAGTTCGGTAGCTGGCGCTAGTGCTAGTGCTAGTGCCGGCGCTGGCGCTAGTGCTAGTGCCGGCGCTGGTAGTTTAGTTTGGCGGCGCGTGCAAAGCGAATCATAAAAATAATTCGAAATATGCTATACTAATTTCATGAATACTATTGATAGGCACTGCGGTGCTACTGTCGATGGTACTAGGTAAGTACTACTAACAACACGATAGTAGTAAATAGTCGTTGTAATAAAAAGGAGTGCCACGTGACAATTCACAGCAAAACACAAACAGCAAATCAAAAGCAAAGTAAACTCAGAGACCTCAGGACCCTGCGAACCCTGCGAACAAAAACTCGCTCAGCGGAGGCGGTGCACTCAGCGCAGGCAGCGCAGGCGGCTCGTTCGGTGCGGGCAGCGCATCCAGTCCTCTTGGTTCTATTTGCGCTTGGATCGGCACTACTCGCATTTTCTTGTGCTCTAGCTTCGAATCTGACTGGCGACACATCATTGAAAAACTTTGAAGAGACCTTGTCCTACCCAGAAAATAATCAGTTTATTGTAGGATCTGAGGGCACCTTTAGACCCACTACCGTCCCCGACACCGACAAAAGTGGCATAAGCATACGTTATAGCATATCAAGACAAGACAAGACAGCACTTAGCGCCAAAACAACCATAGACGAAATTAATGGTGCAATCACGATCGACTCGACAGCAGACTCGGGAACAGACGCGGGAACGACAAGCTACATTGTACTAGCATCAGCAGATGGCTTTGTCACACAGATGGCGGTGTTGAACATCACGATTCTTGAAGATATAACGATACAAGGAAGCACGTATCATAGTGAAGCAACGGACGTGTTCCCCATAGAGATTGGACAAGCCATAGAAGACAGCGGCATGTTTTCCTTGGCAGGTGAGGATGCACTCTTTGCTGTCTCTGGTCTTGTTGGTCGAACAAACTATGTTATGCATTTTGGATCTGATGTAGATAACTATGATCAGAGCTATCAGAGGAGGACTAGCGAAGACGGATATGTAGCAATACTGAAATCTGAAGCAGACTTCGTGAGGGGCCTGAATACATTATTTTCTTCCTTTTTTGTAGATGGAACAGTGGCGGGTATATCGGGACCAGGCATCACAGACATATTGCATATAGCAACGTATCGTCCATCGAATATATACAACCATCAAGATCTACAGGCCATGAGGAGCGACCTATCCCGAGACTATGTACTAAAGAATGACATCGAGTTCACCCCTACGGGCACGGCTGCAAGCAATTACGAGGCAGTAGGCACCGACAGCAATCCGTTTACAGGAAGCCTTGATGGTGCAGGCTACGCTATAACGGGCGTAGAGATAGTAGACACCGACAATTACCAAGGGCTCTTTGGAGTCGTGGAAGCGGCCGCGGCCGATACCGTGATAGCTCAGAACCTTGTGCTAAGGAATTTCAAGATCACAGCAAACGCCTATGTGGGGTCTCTCGCGGGCTCAGTAAATCGAGGCACAGTGGACAACGTAAGCGTGGAAGTCGATACCCCTGACGCAGGCAAAGTGGAAATAACGGGCAGCGTTGATGAGGGGGGAACCGAGTATGGATTTGGAGGAGGCCTTTTCGGGTTTGCGGGAGCAGACGCAACGAGCATAGAGGTGATAATACAGAACACGAGCTCGGCGGTAGCGGTTTTGGGAACAGGAACAAGTTCGAGCCGAATTGGTGGTCTTGTGGGAGACTTGAATAATGCTAGTATATCAGGGTACGTGACTGGATCGGTGAGAGGAAACAATGCCGTAGGAGGTTTGGTTGGTATCAGTAGTGCTTCCTCCATTGTGGCAGGGTACGTGACTGGATTGGTGAGAGGAAGTAATTCCGTAGGAGGCTTGATTGGTATCAGCGATGACTCTTCTGTTGTGACAGGCTATGCCATAGGAGACGTGATAGGAAGCAATGAGGTAGGAGGTCTGGTGGGCACAAACAGAGGCAATCTATCGGGTTATGCACGAGGTGCCGTAAGACGAGGCAGTGGATCTGGAACCGACTTTGGAAAGACGACTGGTTCTGTCTCAGTGGGAGGAGGAACGGTAAAGACCTATAGTTCAGCCGATAACCAGGTCTACGACGGAGAGACGGGAACAACCGTGTTGGCGAGCACGACTGGAGAAGATGGCACCGTAATAACTATTACTGGTTCAACGGAAGCAACACTTTCTCAACTCACTTTTAGTGCCAATCTTGGTGAATGGACATGGGTAGAAAATGGCAAGTGGCCAGCGATCAACATTGGTGATGTCAAGCCTGCGAGCGAACAGCCAGTAGATCCGTAAGGAGTAGCCAATGACAATTTACAGCAACACGCACCACACCACAACTCGGGCGGTGCGGGCGGCGCACCCAGTGCGGACGGCGCACCTAGTGCGGGTGGCGCACCCAGTGCGGGCGGCGCACCCAGCGCACCTAGCTTTGTTTGTGCTTGGATCACTACTGCTTGCGTTTTCTTGTGCTCCGGCTAGTGGTGAAGCCTTAAGCGAACTTGAAGGGTACTTGTTCTATAGATTAGAAGATCGTACGTTTGTTATAGGAACTAAGAATGTCTTTGGACCTCGTACTCGCCCATCCATCCCCAACACCGACACCAGTGATGCTCGCATACGCTATAACATTGCAAGAAGAGATAGGAAGGCGCTTAGGTCTAATGTAACCATAAACGAGACTAACGGCATAGTCACGGTCGACTCGACAACAGAATCAGAGACAGACCCGGGAACGACGAGCTACTTTGTACAAGCAGAAGCGCTAGGCTATGCCATACAGCTGGTAAGTTTTAATATCACGATTATTGATCCAATAACGATACAAGGAAAAGCGTATCATAGTGAAGTAACGGATGTGTTCCCCATAGAGGTTGGACAGGCCATAAAAGACAGTGGTGCGTTTGCTCTAGCAGACAATACCGCGATCTTTTCGCTTTCTGGTCTTATTTCCGGAGAGGAATATACGATACACTTTGGAACTGAAGTAGGTAACTATAGTGAGGACTATCAGAAGACAGCGAGCAATGGAGCTATAGCAATACTGAAGTTCGAAGCGGACTTAGCAAATAACTTTTTTTCTTTTGCAGATGGAACAGTGATGGGTTTGTCAGGGCTAGGTATTCTAGGTACACGGCATGTGGCTACGTATCATCCATCGAACATATACGGCTATCAAGATCTACAAGCCATGAGATACGACTTAGCCCAAGACTACATCCTAAAGAATGACATCGAGTTTCCCCCTAAGAACGCGGATGCGCCGAGCGTGGCCGCAAGTAATTACGAGGCAGTCGGTAGCGACAGTAATCCGTTTACAGGAAGTCTTGACGGCGCAGGCTACGCTGTAACAGGAGTAGAAATGGTAGGTTTCAATACCGACAATTATCAGGGGCTCTTTGGAGTCGTGGAAGCAGGCGCGGTCGATACGATAGCAGTACAGAATCTTGTGCTAAGAGATTTCAAGATCACGGGGAACGCCTATGTGGGATCCCTCGCAGGCTGGGTAAAGCGAGGCACGGTAGATGGCGTAAGCGTAGCAGTCAGCACTCCCGATGCGGGTAAGATAGAGGTTCGTGGTGATGTTTCCATAGACAGAATTAATCGTGGCTACGGAGGAGGCCTTATCGGTCGTGCGGGAACAGACGCAGCAGACATACAGGTAAGGGTACAGAATGCGAGCTCAGAGATAGCAATAATCGGATCGGGGGAAGATTCGGATCGAATCGGCGGTCTTATAGGAGACGTGAGTAGTGATGCCATGCTGACAGAAAGTTCCGCGACAGGATCGGTTACATCGACAGCTTCCATTACAGGAGGCTTGGTAGGTTACAACTTAGGCACCGTGATAGGGTATGCGACAGGATCGGTAGAAGGAAGAGGCAGAGTAGGTGGATTGATAGGTGAAACGAGAGGCACTGCGACTGGCTATGCGACAGGAGCTGTGATAGGAATCGAAAGAGTCGGAGGACTGACAGGTGAAAACAGCGGCACTGCGACTGGCTATGCGACCGGAGTTGTAACGGGAAACGACAACCTAGGAGGTCTGGTAGGGTACAATGGTGGCACTGCGACTGGTTACGCGAGAGGAGACGTGATAGGAACAAATAGAGCCGCAGGTCTGATAGGAACGAGCAACGCTAATGGCATCACGACAGGTTATACACGAAGTGCCGTAAGGCGATCTCAAGGAACAGAAATCATTTTCAAGAAGACGATTTCGGCGGACGCAGGGACGTCGATAGTCTTTAGCTCAAAAACCGAGAACAAGATCTATGACGGAATCGAAGGAGACACCATATTAATAGACATGACAAGTAACGATGGTGTCGAAATACTCTTTGATGCTTCAACAACGCTCGCAACGTTTGCTGGGTTTACCTTTGGCACTGCAGTCGCTGAATGGATATGGGTCGCTGGCAAGTGGCCCGCGATCAACATCGGAGACGAGCTCAAGCTTGCTGCCGACCAGCCAGTTGATCCGTAGCCAATAAGCCGCGCGTGATTCTGGTCAAAAGGAGTGAAATGACGATTTTCAAAAAAGAATACAACAAAACAAACACAAAAACAACAGCAACTCCTATCGCGGGTATGGTCGCGATTGTGGTCGTTGGATCAGTAATGCTTGCGTTTTCCTGTGCTCCCGCCAATCCAGCGAGTGCGAGTGGCGGTAGCGGAGATGGTGGCGGTGCTGGCGGCGGCGGTGGCGGTGTTGGCGCTTCCACCGCTCCTGGAGCAGTCGTGAATCTCAGCATAAACGAAGGTAGAGCCGATAATAATGCTCTTTTCGTACAGTGGTCTTCCCCCACAACGACAGGCACGAAGTCAGACGGCACCGCGCTCGAGCCCGAAGAGATTGGCTATCGCATCTATTATCTTGTGGGAACAACAGCTCAGACAATACCGAGTGCAGAATCAGTCAGGCAAAGTTCTGATGTCTCAAGACTAGAAGTAATAGGGGCGCTTCAGACAAGAATTGCAGCGCTAGAAAAGGGAATACTTTATTTTGTCACGATAGTAAGTTACAACTCTTTTGAACCGCAGCTAGAGACAGAATCAGACGAAGTAGGAGGAGCAGTCGTTGGTGTGGCAGCTGGAGCGAACGCATTACAAGTAAGCACGTACTATAGTAATGGACAGGCGACAGATGTGATTCCTGTGGAGTTTGGGCAAGTCGCAGCAGATAACGGCAGTCTTTCTTTGACAAACGCTGATGCAATCCTTACCATTTTGAATCTTACGAACGGGGAGCACAGCATACGTTTTGGATCTGGAGGAAGTGGAGGGACAAACGGAGAAGCAAACGACTACAGTGGAGGAAGCTATCAGATGACTGCTGTTGACAATGCCATAACAATATCGAAATCGGAACTCGTAACAAACGCTTTTTCTTTTGCAGATGGAGCGGTGATAGGAATATCGGGACCCAATATCGTAGACACACTGCATCTAGCGACGTATCGTCCATCAAACATATACACCCATCAAGACCTACAGGCCATGAGGGTAAGTCTAGGTCGAGACTATGTCCTAATGCGGGACATAGTGTTCTCCTCTTCTGGCGGCACAAGCACAAGCAACTACGAGGCAGTGGGAGATGACAGCACTCCGTTTACGGGCAGCCTTGACGGTGCAAACGGATCGGGCAGCCCTGATGGTGCTGGCTACTCCATAACAGGCGTGCGGATAGAAAGCACCAATGATTACCAGGGGCTCTTTGGGGTGATAAAAGCAGACTCGGTCGATACGATGGTAGCACAGAATCTTGTGCTGAACGATTTCAAGATCGTGGGGAACGCCTATGTGGGATCTCTCGCAGGCTGGGTGAAGCGAGGCACGGTAGACAACGTACGCGTGGAGGTCAGCAGTGCCGATGCAGGCAAGATAATGGTAGGCAGCAACAAAGATGACGGAAGCTTTGGAGGAGGGCTTATTGGTCGTGCGGGAACAGGAGCAGCAGATGTAACAGACACATTGGTAAAGATACAAAACACGAGCTCGGTGGTAGCGGTCTCTGGAAAGATAGCAGGTCTCCATATAATTGGTGGTCTTGTAGGACAAGTAGATAAAGATGCTATGCTGACAGGAAGTTATGCGACCGGGTCGGTAAGCGGATCTGGCGCTGTAGGAGGTTTGGTGGGAGCCAACAGTGCGGGCACTATGACAGGCTATGCGACTGGATCGGTGACAGGAGATTCTAATGTAGGAGGCCTAGCGGGTTACAATGGTGGTGTCGTGACAGGCTATGCGACTGGATCGGCGACAGGAAATGCTAGTGTAGGGGGCTTGATAGGTTTCAATAATGCTGGTACCGTGACAGGCTATGCGACTGGATCGGCGACAGGAACCGAAGGTACAGGAGGCTTGATAGGCAAAAACATAGCTGGTACTGTGACAGGCTATGCACGAGGTATCGTAAGACGAAGCGGCAGTTCAGAGCTTACTTTTGGCAAGGTGATTGGGCTAAGCAGCGGGACACTTGCAACCTATAGCTCTGCCGATAGCTCAGGCTCCGAGAGCCAAGTCTACAACGGTGCCACGGGAACAGTTGTGTTAACGAGTGCGATAGGAGTCGATGGCATCTCGGTTGACGTTGTTAGCGCAACGCAAATGACGTTTGCTGAGCTTACCTTCGGCACTGCAGTTGGCAAGTGGACATGGGTGACCGATGGCAAGTGGCCAGCGATAAACATCGGTGACGTCAATCCCGCGAGTGTCCAGCCAATTGATCCGTAGCATGGACCGCGACTACAGTCTGCGTGTTCTGCGTACCATGCTTATTGTATTTGTCGCCCTCGTACTCGGATCAACGCTCCTTGTGTTTTCCTGTGCTCTGACCAGTGTGAACAGAGCGGAAAAAACCAGACTACAAGTGAGCTCGTATCATAGCACAGAGACGGGCACAATCTTTGCGGAGCTCGGACAAGCCATAGAAGATGACGGCATGTTTTCCTTAGCGGACGATGAGGCAGTTCTTATTATCACTGGGCTTGTGAACGGGAACTACACCATACATTTTGGATCTGTAAGGGATACCTACGGCGTGAGTTATCAGGAAACAGCCACCGATGGCACGATAACAATACTGAAATCGGAATTGATTCGTAACTCTTTCTCTTTTATAGACGGAGCAGTGATAGGCATATCGGGACAGAACTTTATAGATCTACACCGTATGGCAATGTATTCTCCATCGAACATATACAATCACCAAGACTTACAAGCCATGAGGAACGACCTAGCCCGAGATTATGTACTAAAAAAAGACATCGTGTTTCCTTCTCCTGCTGGCGCCGGAACAAATACAAGCACGAGCAATTACGAAGCAGTAGGCAATGAGGACGCTCCGTTTACGGGCAGCCTTAGTGGTGCTGGTAACTCCATAGCAGGCGTGCAGATAGTAAGCACCGACAACTACCAAGGGCTCTTTGGAGTAATGGAAGCGGGCTCGGCCGACGCTGTGCTCGCCCAGAATCTTGTGCTAAGCGATTTCAAGATCACAGGAAACGCCGCTGTGGGTTCTCTTGCAGGCTGGGTAAAGCAAGGCACGGTAGAGGGTGTAAGTCTTGTGGCAAGAGCCGCTGACGCAGGCAAGGCAGAGGTAAGGGGCAGTGTCAATGTAGGAGGTTTGGTAGGCTTCAATGATGGCGGCACCGTCACAGGTTATGCGACAGGAGATGTGATAGGAGATGATAGTGTCGGAGGCTTGGTGGGTTTCAACAATGGCGGCACTGTCACAGGTTATGCACGAGGTATCGTAAGACGAGTCAGTGGAACGGAAGTTTCTTTTGGAAAGACGATCGGATTAGATACAGGGACAAAGACCACGTATAGCTCGGCTAGTTCGACCGAGAGCCAGATCTACGACGGTGCCACGGGAACAACAGCGCTAGCGGGCACAACGGGAGTCGATGGCACCGCAGTTGATGTCGCTAGCGCAATGCAAACGACGTTCGCTGACCTTACCTTCGGCACTGAACTCGGTGAATGGATATGGGTGGAGGACGGCAAGTGGCCAGTGATTAATCATCGGTAAAGCCAAATATACATACATGGTATAATAGAAGGAACCTATGGTCCAAAAGGAGTACTATATGACAACACAAAACAATACGCCCAAAGAAACATACAGCAAAACGAACAGCAAGCCCAGAATCTCGAGCGCAGACCGCCCGAGCCCGAGCCCCACAAGCCGCGCAAGCCGCCCGAGCACAAGCCGCCCGATCTGGGATCTCCCGATACTCCTCCCGATTCTCTTTGTAGTTGGATCAATACTCCTTTCAGCTTCCTGTGCTCCCGCCACTTCTCCCACTGTAGATGGAGGGGGAGGTAATCATCCCTCCGCCCCCACTGCTGTCACAGGCATAGCCGTAGATGAAGAGAGCATAGAGAGTAGTTCTTTCTTGCTGCAGTGGCTCGCCCCCACAACAACAGGCACAAGCCTAGACGGCATAGCACTCGACCCCACAGAGGTTGGCTATCGTATCTATTATCTTGCAGGAACCGCAGACGAGGCAGTGCCGAGAGCGGAACCTATCCAGAAAAACCCTGACACTCAGACCCAAGAGCTGAAAGGAGTTCTCCAAGCAAGAATCATGGAGCTAACGCCAAAAACACGTTACTTCGTAATGGTGGCAAGTTACAATTCTTTTGCGACACATCTAGAAGAAACAATATCAGACGAAGTGATCGAAGTAAGTACTGGTGAAGCCACACCGGATTTAGACGGAAGCCTAAGCTATGCAGAAACAACGCACGAGTTTACGGCAGGATTTGGTGGCAGCATTACGCCCGCCAGCACTCCGTCGGTACCTGACGCTGGTGGCGGCGCTGGTAGCGGCACGACCATAAACTACGATATCGCCTTCGTAGACGGCACAGAGTTTGCCCCTGCACCAGCTATAGACGACAGCGGCATCATCACGATCGCCTCGACAACAGGCGAAGGGAAAGCCCGTTACCTTGTACGAGCAACAGCGACAGACTACACCACGCAAACCGTGACACTCACCATTACCATTATTGAAAACCTAAACGCAGGCTTGCCTCTGGTAGGCACGTACTATAGTAATGTGGGCGAGACGACAGACCTTGTCCCCGTGGAGCTCGGACAAGCCATAGAAGATGATGGCACGCTCGCGTTTACCTTGGCAAACGACGATGTGGTTCTTTCCATTTCGGATCTTACGGACGGGGATTTCACCATACACTTTGGAACTGCAGCAAGTGGAGAGGCAAACAGCTATAGCGGGAGCTATTCAAAGACAGCTGTCGACAACACCATAACAATACTAAAATCGGACTTAACGAAGGACCCCTCGAACTCGTTTTCTTTTACAGACGGAGCAGTGATAGGCATATCGGGACCCGGTATTATAGACACAGAGCATGTGGCGACGTATCGTCCATCGAACATATACAACCACCAAGATCTGCAAGCCATGAGGAAGAACCCAAGTGGATCCTATGTGCTAACGCGGAATATCGTATTCCCTTCTCCCACGGGCACGGACACCGCTAACTACGAAGCAGTAGGCACTGTGGACGATCCGTTTGCGGGCAGCCTTGATGGTGCGGACGGCGCGAGTGGTGCGGACGGCAACAACACCAACTACAGCATAACGGGCATACAGATAGAAAGCGCCGAAGACTACCAAGGGCTTTTTGGAGTTATAGAAGCGAGCACAGTCGACACAGTAGTAGCACAGAATCTTGTGCTACGCGATTTCAAAATCACGGGAAACACCCGTGTGGGTTCTTTAGTGGGTTGGATAAAGAAAGGCACAATAGACAATGTGCGAGTAGAGGTCAACAGTGCTGATGCAGGCAAGGTAGAAGTAACTGGTAATATTATGGTAGGAACAAGTAATCGTAGTTACGGAGGCGGGCTTGTTGGTCGTGCAGGAACGGACACAACGGGCACGCAGGTCAAGATACAGAACACGAGCTCAGCGGTAGCGGTTGTCGTATCGGGAACAGCTTCAAACGTAATTGGTGGTCTTGTAGGATACATGAGTAATAGTGTTTTGACAGATAGCTTTGCGACAGGACCAGTAACAGGATATGGTGTTGTAGGAGGTTTGGTAGGCTGGAACAAAGGAGGCGCGGTGACAGGCTATGCGACTGGAACGGTAACAGGATTTAGTTCTATAGGTGGGCTTGTGAGTTACAATGACGATGACGGTACGGTGACAGGCTATGCGACAGGAGATGTAATAGGATCTGGTGTTACTGGAGGTTTGGTAGGATGGAATGTAAGCGGCACAGTGATAGGCTATGCGACCGGAACGGTAACAGGATCTGGTGTTGTAGGAGGTCTAGCAGGTGAGAATTCCAGTACTGCAACCATTGTGGGCTATGCACGAGGTGCTGTGAGACGAGTCAGTGGGTCAGAGGTTTCTTTTGGAAAGACGATCGGCACAAACACAGGGACACTTACAACCTATAGCTCAATGTTCGAGAACCAGATCTACAGTGAAGAAACAGGAACAAGTGTTTTGACGGGCACGACTGGAGCCGATGGTACCGCAGTGAGCGTTGGCGACTCGACAATACAAGACGTGTTCTCTGGGTTTACCTTTGGCATTGCGGTCGGTGAATGGACATGGGTAGCTGACGGCAAGTGGCCCGCGATCAACATTGGCGACGAGCTCAAACCCGCGAGCGAGCAACCGACAGAAACCTGTATCTTTGCTGAGTCCGCAAGTTTATGTCAGACAATATCTAAACTACCCTCGTTACAAATAGGCGTGTATCATAGCATGGACATGGGCTTGTTTCCTGTAGAAATCGGGCAAGCTGCGGCAGATGTCGGCACGTTTACCTTGGCAGACGATGCTGTGATTATCACTGTTGCTGGACTTATGGACGAGGAGCACACAATACACTTTGGGTCTGATGCAGAAAACTATAGTGGGACGCATCGGAAAGAAGCCAGTGGTAGCGATACCGTAACAATACTGAAATCGGATTTAATGAATTCGGATTTAATGGACGAGTCTTTTTCTTTTGTGGATGGAGCGGTGATCGGGATATCAAGCTCGACCATTGAAGGCATATTACAAGTAGCGACGTATCGTCCATCGAACATATATACCCGTCAAGATCTCCAGGGCATGAGGGCAGGCTTGGGCCTAGACTACGTGCTAAGGCGGAATATTGAGTTTACTCCAAGTACGGACACAAGCAACTACGAGGCGGTTGGCAATAGCAGCGCTCCGTTTACGGGAAGTCTTGATGGAGCTGGCTACACGATAATGGGAGTAAAGATAGGGTCGGGAGATTATCAAGGACTCTTTGGGGTAATGGAAGCAAGCGAAACCGATGATGTGCTCGTCCAGAACCTTGTGCTAAGAAATTTCAAGATAGAGGCGAGTGCTGTGTTGGGTTCTCTGGCAGGTTGGATAAAGAGAGGCACGGTAGACAACGTGAGTGTAACGGCAAGTGATATTAATGCAGGCAAGGTGGTAGCAAGAGGTCACATTTTCGCCTCAGGTCTCAGAAGAGCTGAAGGAGGAGGTCTTGTTGGTCGCGCAGAAGGACCGGGCATACGAATAAAAAATACAAACTCATCGGTAACAGTTTCTGGAACGGGATTAAATTCACATAGTATGGGTGGTCTTGTCGGATACATAAATAATAATGTTGTGTTGTCAGGTAGTTATGCGACCGGAGCTGTGACAGGAAAGGGTAGTTTAGGAGGCTTGGTGGGGAGAGTGGGTAGTGGCACTATAGAAAACAGCTATGCGACCGGACGGGTGATGGGAAGTAGTGATAATGCAGGAGGCTTGGTAGGTGCCAGTGGTGGCTCTGTTGCAGGCTATGCGACTGGAGACGTGTCAGGAAATAATAGTGTAGGGGGCTTGGTGGGTGCTGCTGGTGGCTCTGTTGCAGGCTATGCGACTGGAAACGAGACAGGAAATAATAATGTAGGAGGTTTGGTGGGTTACAATAATGATGGCACGGTGATAGGTTATGCGACTGGAAACGTGTCAGGAGGAGGTACTTATGTAGGGGGCTTGGTGGGATGGAACGTTGGCAGCGGCACCGCGACAGGCTATGCGACAGGATCGGTAATAGGAAATAAAAATGTGGGAGGCTTGATTGGCAAAAACAACAGCAGTTCTAACAAAGCGTTAGGTTATGTACGAGGTGTTGTCAGACGAAGAACTGGGCCGGAGGTTTCTTTTGGAAAGACGATTGGCACAAACGTAGGAACGGAAGTAACCTATAACTCCATGTCCAAGAGCAAAATCTATGATGGGGAAACAGGAACGACTGTGTTGACAGGCACGACTGGAATCGATGGCACCACGGTGAACAGTTCTGGTTTTAATCAAGGAACGTTCTCCGGGCTTACCTTTGGCACTGACATCGGTAAATGGACATGGGTCTCCAATAGCAAATGGCCAGCGATCAATATTGGCGAAGTCAAGCCTGCGAACGGGCAACCGATAAACCGATAGCTCACGCCCACGGTAGCCCACGGCTCGTGGGGCTTCTGCGCCCACGCCAGCCGCTGGCGCTTGCGGGATGCACAATAACACACCAAACACTCTATAATGGAGGTAATGCTGTCTAGGTAGATCCTGTAGTTAAGCTACAGCGTCTAGCCAGAAGGGACATTATATGACAACACAAAACAATACGCCCAAAGCGACACACAGCAAAGCGAAGAGCAGCAAGCCCAGAACCTCGAGCGCAGACCGCGTAAGCCGCCCGAACCCACTCCTCCCGATACTCCTTGTCATCGGATCAATACTCCTTTCAGCTTCCTGCGCTCCCGCCATTCCCAACGATGTGGGAGATGGAGGCAGTGGAGGTGGCTTCACCGCTCCCGGAGCAGTCGCAGGCATAGCCATAGACGAAGCGAACATAGAGAGTGCCGCCTTTACAGTACGGTGGCTTGCTCCCACAACAACAGGCACGAAGGCAGACGGTACTGCACTCACGCCCGAAGAGATCGGCTACCGCATCTACTATCTCGCAGACCCCGCGGGAACGGCAGAACCAACAACCGCAGACCCCGCGGGAACCGCAGACCCCGCAAACCCCGCGAACCAAACTACAGGTCAACCCGCAGAACCCATAACGGCAGAACCCACAACGGCAGAATCTATCAAGCAAAACCCCAACACTAAAACTCAAGAACAGGCGGGCTCTCTGGGAGTTCTCCAGGCAAGCATTACGGAGCTAGAAGCAGACACGCGCTATTTCGTGACGATAGCAAGCTACAACTCCTTGATGCCAGAACGAGAAACACTATCAGACGAAGTGATCGAAGTAGTCACGAAAGATGATTCTACCGCCCCTGGAATGGTCACAGATCTAGCCACAGACAACACGAGCATAGGGGGCACTTCTTTTTTGCTGCAGTGGACTGCTCCCACAGAGACAGGCACAAAGCCAGACGGTACTGCACTCACGCCCGAAGAGATTGGCTACCACATCTACTATCTCGCAGACCCCGCGGGAACCACAGACCCCGCGGGAACGGCAGCCCCCGCAGACCCCGCAGACCCAACAACGACAGAGTCAATCAGGCAAAACTTCGACACCCAAACTCAAGAAGTCGTGGGAGCTCTCCAGGCAAGACTTACGGGGCTGCTACCGAACACAGATTACCTCGTAACGGTAGTGAGTTACAATTCTTTTAGGCCACAACTAGAGACAGCGTTGGACAAAGCAGTCACCGCAAGTACGGGAGACGATTCCACTGCTCCCGGAACGACCACAGGGCTAAACATAGACACAGCTGATATAGAAAGCGCTTCTTTTCTAGTACGATGGAACGTTCCCGAAGACAGAGGCACGAAGGCAGACGGCACCCCACTCAACCCCGAAGAGATCGGCTACCGTATCTACTATCTTGCGGTGGTGGCAGGACTTTCAGTGTCTAGGGCAGCTTTAGTCAGACAAGACAGGGGGGTTCGAACTCGAGAATTTACAGGAACCCTTCAAGCAAGGCTTACGGGGCTGTCATCAGAGACTCGTTACTTCGTGACGATAGTGAGTTACAACTCTTTCGCAGAGCAACTAGAAACAGCATCGGAAGAAGTGGTAGAAGGAAATACCAGTGCAAATACAACGAACTTCATAAGAAGTCTAGCCTATTTTAAAAACAGTTACGAGGTGGTCACAGGGATCGATAGAAGAATTAGCCCCTCCACTACTCCGACCATACCTGGTGCTGCCACCGGTGTTAGCATAAGCTATGATTTGGAAAAGATAGATGGCACAGAGTTTTTCCCCGAACCAAGCATCGCCGAAGACAGCGGCACCATCACGATCAATTCGATTGCGAACGCAGGGACAGCCCGTTACCTTATACGAGCATCGGCAACAGGCTACACCACACAGAACGTGATAATCACCCTAACCATTACGAGAGCTGATTTCGAAGGAAGCATACGCTATGCAGAAACAGAGTATAGGCATAGAGCGGAGAGCGAGGGCATCATTACACCCTACAGTATCCCGACCATACCCGACACCGACAGCAATGGCACACTCATACGCTATGAACTATTAAAAAGATCTGGCACAGAGTTTGTCCCCGAACCTTCCATAAACGACAGTGGAATCATCACGATCAGTCCAAATACAAACACAGGAATAGCCCACTACTTTATACAAGCATCAGCAGATGGCTATAACATGCAAAAAGTGACACTCACCATTACCATTATTGACAGATCAAACGCAGGCCTGCCCGAGGTAGGCACGTACTATAGTAGTGAAGCAACTCACGTTATCCCTGTGGAACTTGGACAAGCTATCGAAGATGACGGCACGCTCTCGTTTGCCTTGACAAACAACGATGCGGTCCTTACCGTTTTCAATCTTGCGAACGGGGAACACAGCATACATTTCGGATCTGAAGCAGACAACTACAGCAGTACATATCAAAAAACAGTTACCAACAATACCATTACAATATCGAAAGCGGATTTGGCGGACAACTCTTTTTCTTTTGCAGATGGAGCGGCAATAGGCATATCGGGACCAGACATTATAGACACACTGAACATAGCGACGTATCTTCCATCGAACATATACAACTATCGAGATCTGCAAGCAATGAGGAAAGATCTCGGTCGAGACTACATGCTAAAAAACAACATCGAGGTTCCCCCCGCGGGTGCAGGCACAGCGGCGAGCAACTACGAGGCAGTAGGCGATGAGAGCAATCCGTTTACAGGAAGCCTCGACGGCGCGAACAAATCGGACGGCGGCAACAGCGGCGGCAGCGGGGGCAGCGGCAACGGCGGCAGCAGCAACACAAGCAACACCAACTACACCATAACGGGCATACAGATAGAAGGCAGCGACAACTACCAAGGGCTCTTTGGAGTAGTGGAAGCGAGCGCGGTCGACACAATAGCAGCACAGAACCTTGTGTTGAACGATTTCAAGATCACGGGGAATACTCATGTGGGTTCTCTGGTAGGTTGGATAAAGCGAGGCACGGTAAACAACGTACGCGTAGAGGGCAGTTCTCCTGCCGATACAGGCAAGGTGACAATAGGTGACAATACAAGTGGCATAAGCTATGGAGGGGGGCTTCTTGGGCGTGCGGGAATAGATGCGACGGACATACAGGTAAGAATACAGAACACGAGCTCAGCGATAGCGGTTGCCGGGACGGGAACTGCTTCTAACGGAATTGGTGGTCTTGTGGGATATATGAATAGTGATGTCATGCTGACAGAAAGTTACGCGACAGAAATCGTGATGGGAACCAATAGGGTAGGCGGCTTGGTGGGCGGTAGTTCTGGAACCGTGACAGAAAGTTACGCGACAGGATCAGTGACAGGAAACACTCGGGTGGGCGGCTTGGTGGGCGACAACACCAGCGGCACTGTGTTCGGCTACGCGACTGGAGACGTGACAGGAAGTGGTGATTATGTGGGCGGCCTAGTAGGACAGAATGCTGGCACTGGCATTGTAGCAGGCTACGCGACAGGAAGTGTGACGGGAGCCGACAGGGTGGGCGGTCTAGCAGGACAGAACACCGGCACTGTGTCGGGTTACGCAGGGGGTTACGCAGGGGGAAGCGTGACGGGAGCCGACAAGGTGGGCGGCCTAGCAGGCGACAATACCGGCACTGTGTTCGGTTATGCACGAAATGTCGTAAGACGAAGCAGTGGGACGTCCACTGATTTTGGAGAGACGGTCGGTGCAAGCACGGAAACACTTTCAACCTATAGCTCAATATCCGAGAGCAGGATCTACGATGAGGCAACAGGAAGAACCGAGCTGACAGATGCGACTGGAACTAACGGTGACGCAGTGAACATATATGATACTTCAACATACACAGCATTTCCTAGTCTTGTCTTCGGCACTGCACTCGGGTCATGGACATGGGTTGCCAATGGCAAGTGGCCAGCGATTAACATCGGCGCTGTCAAAGCCATGAACGAACAGCCAGTAGATTCCTGTGTCTTTGCCGAATCCGTAGAGCAGTGTCGAATAGCACCCACGCTACAGATACAGTCGTATCATAACACGAGAGTGGGTATCAGCCCTGTAGAGCTTGGGGCAGCCATAGAAGATAGCAGTGCGGCTGCCCTAGCAAGCGATACCATAATAGTCACCGCCGGAGGTCTTGTAGACGAGGAATACACCATACATTTTGGATCTGTAGGAAACGACGGCGGGGGAAACGACGGCGGGGAAAACGACTATGGTGAAGGGAGCTATCAGAAGACAGCTAGCAACGGTATCATACAAGTGCTGAAATCAGACCTCGCAATAAAACCAGGAGATGCTAGCTCGTTCTCTTTTGCAGATGGAGCAGTGATAGGCATATCAAGATCTGGCTCGACAGAGATACAACATATAGCGACGTATCGTCCCTCGAACATATATGTCTATCAAGACTTACAGGCCATGAAGTTGGACCTAGACCGACACTATATACTAAAGAGGAACATTGAGTTTCCTCCTGCTGGCACTGGCGCAAATACAAGCACGAACAACTACGAGGCAGTAGGCGATGATATCACTCCGTTTACGGGCAGTCTTGATGGCATGGGCTACAGCATCACGGGCATAGAGATAGAGAGCACTGGCAACTATCAAGGACTCTTTGGAGTAATAAAAACAGGTTCAGTCGATATAATGGCAGCGCAGAATCTTGTGCTCAGAGATTTCAAAATCACGGGGAACGCCTTTGTGGGATCCCTCGCAGGCTGGGTAAAGCAGGGCACGGTGGACAATGTACGCGTGGAGGTCAGCAGTGCCGATGCAGGCAAGGTAGAGCTTAGTGGCAGTATCAATATAGATTCTACAAATCATGGCAACGGAGGAGGGCTTGTTGGCAGTGCGGGAACAGGGCTAACGAACGTAGAGGTAAGAATACAGAACGCGAGCTCCGTGGTAGTAGTTTCTGGGACGGGGGCAAATTCAGATAACATAGGTGGTCTTATAGGAGATCTCGGTAGTGATGTTGTGCTGACAAGAACCTTTGCGACTGGAGTCGTGTCAGGAAGCAGCAATAATGTAGGAGGCTTAGTGGGAGACAATGATGGCGTTGTACATGGTTATGCGACTGGATCAGTGTCAGGAAGCAGCAATAATGTAGGAGGCTTGGTGGGGGAAAACGTTGGCGTTGTATATGGCTATGCGACAGGATCAGTGATAGGAGGAAGAGGCGAAAGAGTAGGAGGCTTGATCGGAAATAATTATGGTACGGTGCGAGGCTATGCGAACGGATCGGTGTCAGGCAATAAAGAAGTGGGAGGTTTGGTGGGATGGAATAACAGCGGCATCGTGACAGGGTATGCACGAGGTGTTGTGCGAAGGAGCGAAGGAACGATGCTTTCTTTTGGAAAGACGATTGGGTTGGACATAGGGGGAACGGTCAGAACCTTTAACTCCATGTCCGAGAGCAAGCTCTACAACGGAGCCACAGGAACAACCGTGTTAGGAGGGGTGACTGGAATCGATGGTACCGCAGTTAGTGGCACTGGCGCAACGCAAGCGAGGTTCACGGGCTTTGTTTTTGGCACTGAATTAGGTGGATGGACATGGGTAGCGAATGGCAAGTGGCCCGCGATCAACATTGGGGAAGTCAGCCCTGCGGCCGATCAGCCGACAAATCCGTAGTATGGCACGTAAAATCCAGTACGGCACGTAAATCCGCGGTCAAACATCAAAAAACATCAAAAAACATCAAAAAGAACATCAAAAAAATACTAAAATGCTATTGCAACGAAATGCTATATATAGTATAAAATAGTAGTATATAAAGGTAGTTTTATAAGTAATCGAAAAGAGTAGCAATTTTTATCGGTTTCATTATAAAAATATAAATAAACCCCTATGGGGGAAACATAAAGGACATTATGATGATGCAAAAAGAAAAATCTAGCGTAACACACAACAAAAAATACAGCAAGGCACACGACAAACTCAGAAGCCAAGGGGCAGGCATTAACCCGATTCTCCTAGTCATTGGGTCCCTTATTCTCGGATCAGTGGTACTAGCGTTATCCTGTGCTCCCGCTGCCTTTGAGGGAAATGGGAACACTCAATCCACCGCTGCCGGAGCAGTCACAGGCCTAAGCGTAACTAGTATAGGCGGCACTTCTTTTGATATACAGTGGAATGCTTCCACAGATACCGGCACAAAGCCAGACGGCACAGAGCTAACGCCCGAAGAGCTCGTTTATCGCGTCTATTATATAGCAGAAACTGCGGATCAGGCAGATCCGATGACGGTAGAATACATCAAGCAAAGTTCTGGCAGCCTCAGACAAGAGCTAACAGAGGGTGTTACGAGCGCAACGATTACAGAGCTGTCGCCAGAAACACTTTACTATGTAACGGTGGCAAGTTACAATTCTTTTGCAGGGCTCGAGACAGACACAACAGAGATAGCCGAAGCAAGAACCACCGCTGCCTTCGCTCCTGGAGCAGTCACAGGCATAAGCGTAACTAGTATAGGCGGCACTTCTTTTGATATACAGTGGAATGCTCCCACAGAGACAGGCATAAAGGAAGACGGCACAGAGCTAACGCCCGAAGAGCTCGTTTATCGCGTCTACTATCTTGCAGGGACAGTAGACCAGGACGCGCCTACCGCAGAATCACTAAGGCAAAACACCGATGCTCAAACCCAAGAGCTAACAGGGGGTGTTACGAGCACAACGATTACAGAGCTGTTGCCAGAAACACGTTACTTTGTAACGGTAGTAAGTTACAATTCTTTTGCACAGCTAGAGACACTATCAGACGAAGTAGTTACAACAAGCACCGGTGCAAACATAGCGGATTTTGACGGAACACTTAAGTACGAAGATACGCATGGTTTCTCTGCGGGAACCAGCAACACCATTACTCCTCTCACGAGAGCGACCATACCAGTCACCGATGTGAATGGGAGCATAAATTATGCCCTAGCAGTAAGAAGTGGCACAGGTTTTACCCCTCCGCCAATCATAAACGGTGACGGCACTATTACAGTCCGTCCGATCAGCGCTGCAGGAACAGCGACCTATGTTGTACAAGCGTCAGCCACAGGCTACGTTACACAGTATGCAATAGTAACCATAAGCATATTAGACCTGTCTACTGCTCCGGGCGCTATCTCAGGTCTGACCGTAGACACAGCTAGTGTAGAGAGTGGTTCTTTTGATATACAATGGAACGCTCCCGTAGAGACCGGCACAAAGATAGATGGCACAGCACTCACCCCAGACGAAGTTAGCTACCGCATTTATTATCTTGCAGGGACAGTAGGTCAGAACGCGCCTATCGCAGAATCACTAAGGCAACACCCCAACGCCGAGACTCAAGAGCTGACAGGGCTTTCAAACACGAGCGCAACGATTGTGGCCTTAGCCCCAGACACACGCTATTTTGTAACGGTAGTAAGTTACAATTCTTTTGCAGAGCTAGAAAGAATATCAGACGAAGTAGTTGAAGCAAGCACCGTTGCAAACATAACGAATCTTGTTGGAAACCTGTCGTACGACTTGGCACATAGTTTTTTTGTGGGAACCGTCAACTCTATTACTCCTCTCACGAGAGCGACCATACCAGTCACCGAAACGAGCGGAGTAGACATACTTTATTCCCTCACAAGAAGAGAAGGCACAGTGTTTAATCTTGAACCGATCATAAACGAAGATAACGGCGTTATCACAATCCTTCAGGCTAGCAATGCAGGAACAGCGACCTACATTGTACAAGCGTCAGCCGACGGCTACAACGCACAGGTAGCTACGTTAGAAATCACCATTATGGAAACGAATTTTGACGGCTTACTAGCGTACGACTCGCATAGTTCTTCTGTGGGAACAGACGACTCTATTACTCCTAGCCTTAGACCGACCTTGCTAAGCACCGACAACAGAGGCGTAGCCATACGCTATACCATAGAAAGAAGAGGAGACCCAGTGTTTGATTCTGAACCTTCCATAAACGAGGATGACGGCGTTATCACAATCCTTCAGGCTAGCAATGCAGGAACAGCGACCTATGATGTACAAGTGTCAGCCGCAGGCTACATTACACAGGTAGCTACGTTAGAAATCACCATTGTGGAAGCATATTTTGAAGGAACTCTAGAGTACGAAGATACGTATAGGTTTGCTGTGGGAAGCCTCAATCCTCTCATTGTTCCTCTTTCTATACCGACCTTGCAAAGCACCGACATGAGCGGCAAAAGCATAAGCTATACCATAGCAAGAACAAGTGGCACGGAGTTCGATCTTGAACCTTCCATAAACGGAGACGGCATAATCACGATCCCCCAGATCGGGCAAGCAGGAACAGCGACCTATGCTGTACAAGCGTCAGCCGCAGGCTACGTTACAGCGACAGCGACGTTAGAAATTATCGTTGTGGAAGCGAATTTTGGAGGGGACGAGTTATTGTACGATGATGCGTATACTCTCTCTGCGTCAAACAACTCTATTGTTCCTCTTTCTATACCGACCTTGCAAAGCACCGACACCAGTGGCAAAAGCATAAGCTATACCATAGCAATAACAGATGGTGCGGAGCAGCTTATTCCACCGAGCATAGACGGCAAAGGCGATATCACATTCAGCGGAATCAGTATTGAAGGAGAAGCGACCTACGTTATAAAAGCGTTAGCCGAAGGCTACGTTACACAGGAAGCGACTATAACCGTTACCGTTACGCTATTGGCTCTTGACGGAGACCTGCTGTACGATAATGCGTATACTCTCTCTGCGTCAAACAACGCCCCCATTGCCCCTAGTTCTATACCGACTGTGCCCACGACCGACATCGTTGGCTCAACCATACAATATACCCTAGAAAAAACAAGTGGCGCGGGGTTTGTTCCACCGACCATAGACGATGAAGGCGTTATCACATTCAGTGGAATCTATGTTGAAGGAACAGCGACCTACGTTATAAAAGCGTTAGCCGGAGGCTACGTTACAAAGGAAGCGACTATAACCGTTACCATTACGACATCGGTTCTTGACGGAAGCCTGATGTACGATGATGCTACTCTCTCTGTGATAGACAACGCCCCCATTGCCCCTAGTTCTATACCGACTGTGCCCATGACCGACACCATTGGCACAACCATACGTTATTCCTTCACAAGAACAAGTGGCACGGTGTTTGATCCTCAACCGACCATAAACGTAGAAGACGGTGTTATCTCATTTCGCAGAATCAATAATACAGGAACAGCGACCTATCGTATACGAACGTACGCCGAAGGCTACGTTTTACAGGAAGCGACTATAGACATTACCGTTGCGGAAGCGGATCTTGAAGGAGACCTGGTGTACGATGATGCGTATGATATTCTTGCGGGGGTCGAGAACTCCATTGCTCCTCGTTCTAGACCGACTGTGCCCACAGGCGACACCGTTGACACAACCATACGTTATTCCATCACAAGAACAAGTGGCTCGATATCTAATTTTATTTTTGAGAATAATGGCGTCATCACGATTACCCCGAGCAGTACAGGAACAGCGAACTTTCTTGTACACGTGTCAGCCAAAGGTTACGTTACAAAAGAGGCGAGATTCGCCATTAATACAGTTGCAAATACTATAACCACGACTTCATATTATAGCGGTGCGAGATCTTCCGACCAGATTATCGGACCATCCGCCGAAGATAGCGGTACGTTTTCCTTTGAAGACGACGATGTGCTCCTTACTATCTATGGGGTAACCGTAGGCGAGGTTTATACCATAAAATTTGGAGAAGGGGGTTCTGCGTTCTCTGATTCTTCCGTAAGCTATCAGAAGACAGGAGTAACAGACGTTGGTAATGACGGTCTCATAACAGTGCTGAAATCAGAGCTAAGGGAAAATCTTTCTTCCTTTACCCTTAAAGATGGGACGTTGATCGGCATAGAAGGACCAGGCATTGCAGGTACAAAGCTTGTGGCAACGTATCGTCCTTCGAACATATACAGTGCTCAAGATCTACAAGCAATGAGGGTAAACCTAAGTGGAAACTACCTAATAACAAGAGACGTAGTATTTCCATATCTGGGTGCCAGCACGAGTAATTTTGAGCCAATAGGTGGCGACAGCAATCCGTTTACAGGAACCCTTACAGGTAGCAATAATACCATAACCATAACAGGTATACGGATAGAAGCAGGTTCGCAAGATCGTCAGGGTCTCTTTGGGGTAATAAATGGGGCATCATCTACCACAGTGGTAGTAGAGAGACTTGCGCTAGAAGGCTTTAATATTAAGGGGGGGGACCAGGTGGGTTCCCTCGCAGGTGAACTAAGGCAAGGCGTGGTGCAATACGTACACGTACGGGCCAGTGACAGGGTAACTGTAAGTGGTGCTGACGGAGGAGGTCTTGTCGGTCTTGTAGAAGCAGATGCATCAGTACTGTCTTCAAGTGCAACGATAAATGTTTTCGGAGGAAACAGTACGGGTGGTCTTGTAGGAAGGGCAAACGCTAATGCTGTCGTGACAGGCAATGCAACAGGAAACGTGTCAGGTGGTGCTTTCATAGGAGGTTTGGTAGGTCTCAATAGTGGCGCTACCGTAACAGGCTATGCGACTGGAGCCGTGACAGGAACAGACAGTACGGGTGGTCTTGTAGGAAGGGTAAACGCTAATGCTGTCGTGACAGGCAATGCAACAGGAAGCGTGTCAGGTGGTAATCACACAGGAGGTTTGGTAGGTTACAATGAGGGCACTACCGTAATAAAAGGCTATGCGACTGGAAACGTGATAGGAACAGACAGAGTAGGAGGTTTGGTGGGTTTCAATGAGGGCACCGTGTATGGCTATGCGAGAGGGAATGTGTCAGGAGACGGAAGAACAGGAGGTTTGATAGGTAATAATACTTCTACTGGCACTGTGGAAGGCTATGCACGAGGCGTAGTGAGAAAACTGAGCGGTGGAAATATATATGATCCTCGTACTTTTGGAAGAACGATCGGAGACAACGATGGGACAGCAGAGACCTATCATTCATCGTCCGAGAGCCAGCTCTACCAAGGAGCCACGGGAACTTTGGGCTTTAGCTATACGCCGTACGGAGACAATGGTTTTACTACGACCACTGCTCAGTTATCGTCGTATACCCATTTCTATCCACCGTTCAATCCTGCTGTATGGGCATTTGCTAATGGCAGGTGGCCTGCGATCATTGATGGTTTTACACTAACAGCCGATCAGCCGACTAACCCGTAAACGCTAGTGCCCGTGCCTGTACCTGTAATGGGGTGCTCGCGGGCGCTGTACCTGTAGTGCGGGCTAGCTGTACAGCTCGTGGTCGGTCGACCGCGAGTAGTGCAAACCACAGTGCGAGGCTTGCGAGCAGTGCAGACGACCAGCGAGCGGTGCAGACGACCGCGAGCAGCACAGACCACAGTGCGAGGCTTGCGAGCAGTGCAAACCACAGCACAGCCCTCAAAACATGCTACAATACACTATAATATGAGTAACTCTATGGTCAATCAAAGGAGCACTACATGACAATTCACAGCAACACGCACCAAGAAACATACAGCAAAACTCACGGCAAACCCAGAAGCCCGCGCACTGCAATAGTCGCGTTAGCCGCGTTAGCCGTCATCGCGCTCGGATCACTAGTACTCCTTGCATTTTCCTGTGCTCCTGCCACTCCCGCCGTGGATGGGAGAGGCACTACTGACCCTGTCGCCACCGCTGCTGGAGCTCCCACAGGTCTAGCCATAGACAGCACGAGCACAGACAGCAGTTCCTTTGTGGTACAGTGGACTGCACCCACAGAGACAGGCACAGGCTCAGACGGCACAGCACTCGATCCCAAAGACATCGGCTACCGCATCTACTATCTTGCGGGAACTACAGATCAAACTACAGGTCAGACAACGCCGAGCACAGAATCAGTAACGGCAGAATCACTCAGACAAAACGCCGATACTCAGACCCAAGAAGTCATAGGAGTTGCGAATACAAGAATCATAGGACTAACACCAGACACACGTTACTTCGTAACGATAGCAAGTTTCAACACCTTGGCTCCACTGCTAGCAGAGACAGTATCGAGCGAAGTGGTCGCAACGACCACCAATGCAGGCACACAGGATTTTGATGGAAGCCTCAGCTATGCAGAAACAACGTACGAGTTTGGCGTAGGACTTGGTGGAACCATCACACCCGATAGCACCCCAGCTATACCTGGTGGCAGCTCCACGAGCACAAGCACAAGCTATGCCTTGGAAATAATAGACGGCACAGTGTTTGATCCCGAGCTAGGTATAAACGATAGTGGCATCATTACAATTGACTCGACAACAAGCACAGGGACAGCCCGCTATTTTGTACGAGCAGAAGCGACCAACTATAACACACAAAGAGTGATGCTAACCATCACTGTTAATAAAGCGGACTTCGAAGGAAGCCTCAGCTATGCAGAAACAACGTACGAGTTTGGCGTAGGACTTGGTGGAACCATCACACCCGATGGCACCCCAGCCATACCTGGTGGCAGCTCCACGAGCACAAGCATAAGCTATGTCTTGGAAATAATAGACGGCACAGCGCTTGTTCCCGATCTAGCCATAGACGACAGAGGCGTTATCACGATCGACTCAACAACAAGCGCAGGGACAGCCCAATACCTTATACGAGCAGAAGCGACCGACTATAACACACAAACAGAGACGCTAAGCATCACCGTTATCGAGACAGGCAGGCTCCAGGTAAGAACGTACTATAGTGATGTGGCAACGGACATGCTTCCTGTGGAGCTTGGACAAGCTGTGGCCGATGACAGCACGCGTTCATTTTCTTTGGCGGACACTGATGTAATTCTGACTCTTTCGAATCTTACGGACGGAGACTACACCATATATTTTGGAACTGTAGCAAGTGGAGAGGCAAACACCCACGACGGAGGAAGCTTTAGGAAAATAGCTACTAACAGCACCATAACAATACTAAAATCAGAACTCGCAGCGAACTCGTTCTCTTTTACAGATGGAGCAGTCATAGGCATATCGGGTTCTGGCATTACAGGCACAGAGCAAATAGCGACGTATCTTCCATCAAACATATACAACCACCAAGACCTACAAGCCATGAGGAAAGACTTGGGTCGATCCTATAGTCTAAAGAAAAACATCGAGTTTTCTTCTGTGGGCACAGGCAATTACGAAGCAGTAGGCAATGAAAGCAATCCGTTTACGGGCAACCTCGATGGCGCAGGCAACAGCATAACGGGCGTAGAGATAGAAAGCACCAATGATTATCAAGGACTCTTTGGAGTAATGGAAGCAAGCTCGGTCGACACAAGGGTAGCACAGGATCTTGTGTTGAACGATTTCAAGATCGTGGGGAACACCCATGTGGGTTCTTTGGCAGGCTTGATAAGACGAGGCACGATAGACAGCGTACGCGTAGAAGTCAGTGCTCCTGATGCAGGCAAGGTAACAGCAACTGGTGAAACTATAATAGACACAAACAATCGTAGCTATGGAGGAGGGCTTCTTGGGTATGCAGGAATGGATGCGACTGACACGGAGGTAAGAATACGGAACACGAGCTCAGCGGTGGCAGTCGTTGGATTGGGAACAGCTTCAAATGTAATTGGTGGGCTTGTAGGATATACGAATAGCAGTGTCATATTGACAGAAAGTTATGCAACGGGATCGGTGACATCGACAGGCAGTTACGCAGGAGGTCTGGTAGGATGGAATAAGGGCAATGTAACAGGCTATGCGATGGGAGACGTGACAGGAACTGATTTCGTGGGGGGCTTGATAGGGTGGAATGAAGGCACTATGACAGGCTACACGACTGGAAATGTAATAGGAACTAATTTTAGTGGAGGCTTGGTGGGGCTTAATAGTGATGGCATTGTGACAGGGTATGCACGAGGTGCTGTACGAAGACGAGACGGCAATGTAAGCGTTTCTTTTGGAAGGACGATTGGGCTAAGCACAGAAATGAGCACAACTAAAACGTATAACTCACTATTCGAGAACAAGATCTACATTGGAGAAACAGGAACAAGCGCATTGACAGGTGCGATTGGAGTGGATGGTGTTGGAGTGAACATTTATTCTGCTTCACAACAAACGAGTTTCTCTGATCTTGATTTTGGCACAGAACTAGGTGAATGGACATGGGTGGAGGACGACAAATGGCCAGCGATAAACATCGGTGAAGTCAAGCCTGCGAACGAACAACCAATAGATGCCTGTGTTTTTGCTGAATTTGTAGATCAGTGTCAAGCAATCTCAACACTACAAATAGGTCCCTCCCTTGATAATCTGGATGGGGTTCCTGTGGAGTTTGGACAAGCCATAGCAGATAACGGTATGTTTTCGTTAGCAAACGAGACTGTAATAGTTACTATTTCTGGGCTTGTGGACAGGGGCTATACCATTCGTTTTGGATCCGTAGGAAGTGGAGGAACAAACGACTACAGTGGAAGGAGCTATCAGAAGACAGCCGTTGGCGGAGTCATACAGGTACTGAAATCAGATCTCGCAACGAACTCGTTTTCTTTTATAGATGGAGCAGTGATAGGCATATCGGGTGGTTTTGCGGAAACGCAGCATGTGGCTACGTATCGTCCATCGAACATATACATCCGTCAAGACCTACAAGGCATGAGACAGAATCTAGCCCTAGACTATGTGCTAAAACGAGACATCACGTTTTCCCCTCCCACGGGTACGGACACAAGCAATTACGAGGCAGTAGGCGATGGAGTTAATCCATTTACAGGAAGCCTTGATGGTGCAGGCTACCGCATAACGGGCGTAGAGATAGAAAGCACCGGCAATGATCAAGGACTCTTTGGAGTGATAGAAGCAGGCGCAGTCGATGCCGTGGTAGTCCAGAATCTTGTGCTGAACGACTTCAAGATCAAGGCGAACGCCTCTGTGGGTTCTTTGGTAGGCTGGATAAAGCAAGGCACAGTAGATGATGTGCGTGTTGTGATCAGCCAAGCTCGTACAGGCAGGATAGAGGCTAGCGGTAGTATAACTGTAGAAGGCTATGAATATGGTTATGGCGGAGGGCTTGTTGGTCGTGCGGGAATAACCGCAGGGACTACACAGGTAAGAATACAGAACACGAGCTCGGCAGTGTCAGTCTTTGGAACGGGAGCAGAATCAAATCAAATTGGTGGTCTTGTAGGAGAGGCAAGAAAAAATGTTACAGTGACAAAAAGTTCCACGACAGGATCGGTGACAGGAGTTGATAGCGCAGGAGGCTTGGTAGGATGGACTGCTGGCACTGTGTCAGGTTCCGCAACTGGAATAGTGAAAGGAGTTGATTATGTAGGAGGCTTAGTGGGAGGAAATGTTGAAGGCACTGTGTCAGGTTTTGCAACTGGAATAGTGAGAGGAGCTGATTATGCAGGAGGCTTGGCGGGATGGAGTAATGGTACTGTAGTAGGCTATGCGACTGGAACGGTATCGGGCAATAATGCCGTGGGAGGCTTGGTAGGCAATAATGCTAACGCTACGACAGGCTATGCGACAGGATCGGTAACAGGAGCTGGTAGTAATGTAGGGGGCTTGGTGGGACAGAACATTGGTGCTTTGTCAGGCTATGCAACAGGAGAAGTAACAGGAGTTGGTCCTAATGTAGGAGGCTTGGTAGGCGATAATAATGGCGGCGCTGTCAGAGGTTATGCACGAGGTAGAGTGATACGAAGTGAAGGAACGAATCTTACTTTTGGAAAGACGATCGGCAGAAACAGAGGAATGTTGACATCCTATAGTTCAGTATCCAAGAGCCAGATCTTTGACGGATTCGGAACGACATTGTTGACAGGTACGACTGGAGTCGATGGCACCGCGGTGACTATTTTTACTTCAACGCAAGGAACGTTCTCTCGCTTTTCCTATGGCAATACAGTCAATGAATGGGTATGGGAAGCTGACGGCAAGTGGCCAGCGATTAACATCGGCACTATCAAGCCCGCGGCCGAGCAGCCGATCAACCCGTAGACTATACTATAGTAGTGCAGACTACGCCCCCCACTATACTATAGTAGCACAAATATACCAAAATAACTCCTTGATTAATAATGCTTAATATAGTATAAAATAGTAAGAAACCTCATGATCAAAAGGAGCATTGTATGACAATACAAAAGGAAACTAAAAATAAATTTATGAATATAAGAACAGGTGTGAACTCGGTTCTTTTGGGATCAATACTACTCGTATTACTACTCGCGGCCTCATGTGCTCCAGCCAGTGTGGGTGGTGTGGGGGATAGTTCCTCTGCTCCAGGAGTAGCCACAGATCTAGCCACAGACGCAACTAGTGTAGACAACAACTCTTTCTTTTTACAGTGGAATGCCCCTGCAGAGACAGGCACAAAGTCAGACGGCACAGCACTCAGACCCGACGAGGTCGGCTACCGCATCTACTACGTTGTAGGAACCGCGGACCAAACTACAGCACCTAGTGCAGAATCAATAAGGCAGGATGCCAATGTCACAAGTCAAGATGTAAGAGGAAATACAAGCACAAGGATTTTGGGGCTAGAATCAGGCACACTTTATTTTGTGACGATCACAAGTTTCAATTCCTCTTCACTTACACAAACTGAAACGACCTCAGACGAAGTAATCAGGGCAACTACCAGCGTGGATGCAGAAAATCTGAGTGGAACTCTAGTCTATGATCAATATCAATTTATTGTAGGAATTAGTAATTCTATTGTGCCCACCGATACCCCAAGCATACCAAATACCGATAGTAGTGGTGTGCAAATACTCTATCGTTTAGAAAAGAAAGATGGGACAATTTTCGATCCTGAACCAACCATAAACGAAAGCACTGGCGTTGTCGCGATCAATTCGATCAGTAATGCGGGAACATCAAGCTACACTGTGCGAGCATCGGCAGCGGGTTACAACACACAGAACGCGATACTAACTATCGTCATTGTGGAGGCAAGTCTTGTAGGAGCCTTGTCGTATGATCAAGATCTCGAGTTCTCCGTAGGGATTGATGAGACCATTAGACCTAGCACCGTTCCAACCGTATCAAATCCTGACAGCGATGTAGAGGTAAGCTACGAACTAATAAAAGGAGAAGGCACAGCGTTCACTCCTGAGCCGACCATAGACGAAAAAACCGGTTTCATCACGATCAATTCGATCACTAATACGGGAACATCAAGCTACACTGTGCGAGCATCAGCGATAGGGCACAACCCACAGGAAGTGGAATTAAGCATTGTCATTTTTGTGGCAATAGATTTTGAAGGAAGTCTGACCTATGGTGAAGGGAATGAGTTTCCTGCAGGGACCAGGCAAACCATTACTCCTACCGATACTCCGACCATACCAAACGCCGATGGCAGTGTGCAAATACGCTATACCCTCGTAAAAGAAAGTGGGGATGAGTTTACTCCCGAACCGACCATAGCCGAAGATAGTGGCATTGTCACGATCAATTCGATCAGTAATGCGGGAACATCAACCTACTCTGTACGAGCATTGGCAAAAGGGTACACCACACAGAGAAAGGAATTAATCATCTCGATTATAGCAGGAGATCTAGAAGGAATTATCTCCTATGATCAAGCAACGTATTCCTTTTCTGCAGGGACCAGGCAAACCATTGCACCTAAAGATATTCCGACTGCACCAGACAGTGGCAGTGCACAAATAATCTATGAATTAGTAAAAGGGGCAGGGGACGATTTTGATCCTGAACCGACCGTAGACAGCAATGGCATTATCATGATTAATTCGATTAGCAATGCAGGAACATCAAGCTACACGGTGCGAGCATCAGCCGTGGGCTACAATGCAAAGGAAGCGGTGCTAAGCATCATGATTACGGCAGCAGATCTTGAAGGATCCCTGTCCTATGACGAAGTAGCATATGAGTTTGCCGCAAGAACCGCACAAACCATTGGGACTAGCACTGTTCCGTCTATACCAGTAGGCAACAGCATCAATTCACAAATAACGTATGAATTGGTGAAAGGAGAAGGCACAACGTTCACTCCTGAACCAACGGTAGACGAGAGTGGCGTTATCATTATTAATTCGATTAGCAATGCAGGAACGTCAGCCTACACGGTGCGAGCATTGGCCGAAGGCTACAATGCACAGGAAGCAGAGCTAAGCATTACGATTACGGCAGTAGATTTTGAAAACCCCCTAATCTATGATAAAGAGATATATGAGTTTCCTGTGGGAATTGGCGGAGCCATTGGCACTCTCTCTACTCCGAATGTATCAGAAACGTATGAATTGATAAAAGGAGAGGGGGACATCTTTGATCCTGAACCAGCCATAAACGAGTTCGGCGCTATCACTGTCAGCTCGAGTACCAATAGAGGAACCTCAGCCTACACGGTACAGGTATCGGCCGAAGGCTACAATAGTCAGCAAGTGGAACTTACCATCACGGTCACGGACAAAGAGTTTGTAGGAACCCTAAGATACGATGCTGTGCATAGTTTTTCTGTAAGCACTGCAGGAACCATCAGCCCTACCCGTGTTATATCCTTACTTACTAGTGACGTAGGCAATCTACAAATAAAGTATGAATTGATAAAAGGAGAAGGGGACACGTTCGATCCTGAACCGAGCATAGACGAAAGTACTGGCATTGTTACGGTTAATGCGATTAGCAATTTAGGAACGTCGTCCTACACGGTGCGAGCATCGGCAGAGAATTACAATATGCAGGAAGTGGAGTTTACCATCACGGTCGCAAACAAAGAGTTTACGGGAATCCTATCCTACGGTGATCCGCCTGATTTTCTTGCAGGAAACGATGAAACCATCAATCCTATTGGTGTTCCATCCGTACTGACTAGTGACGAGGGTACTGTACAAATAATGTATGAATTGATAAAAGGAGAAGGGGACACGTTCGATCCTGAACCGACCGTAAACGAGAACGGCATTATTTCGATTAATTCGATTGCTAATGAAGGAACATCGACCTATACGGTGCGAGCATCGGCAACAGAGTACAAAGCGCAAGGAGTGGAAATCACCATTACGATCATAAACAAAGAGTTTACAGGAGAGGCCCTCGCATATGCTGAAGAAGATCTTTCGGTTCTTGTAGCATACAATACAAGCATTACTCCTACCAATACTCCAACCCTACTGACTGGTGACGTGGATAATGTAGAAGTAACGTATGCCTTAGTGAAAGGGGACGGGGACAACTTTACTCCTGAACCGAGCATAGATGAAAACGGCGTTATCACGATCAACTCCAGCAGGGCAGGAACATCAAGCTACCTTGTACAAGTATCGGCACTTGGCTATAGTACGCAAGAATTGGAGATAAGCATCGTTGTTAAGAAGGCAGAAAACATTCTGCGAACGTATTACAGTGATGTGGACGAAACAATAAATGCTCCTGCAGGGTTTGGACAGGCCGTAAAAGAGGAAGAGAGTAGTGCGTTTGCTTTTGCAGGAGACGATGTAATTATCACCACCGAAGGGCTTGTGAGCGACGAGACCTACACCATACATTTTGGACCTGAGAAAGACATCTATACCAGTGGAAGCTATGAACAAGAAGCCACTGACGGTACCATCGCAATACTGAAGTCAGACCTTGAAACGAATTCTTTTCCTTTTACAGATGGTGCAGCGATAGGTATAGGTGGACCAGGTATTGAAATCATACTACATATGGCTTCGTACTCTCCATCGAACATATATAATCATCAAGACTTACAAGCAATGAAAAGAGATCTAAGCCGAGCCTATAAGTTAGAGCGAGACATCGTGTTTTCCCCTGTGACTGACAGCACGGGAATGGCTGCAAGCAACTACGAAGCAGTAGGTGATGGAGTTAATCCGTTTACGGGAAGTCTTGACGGGGCTGGCAATAGCATAACGGGCGTAGAGATAGTAAGCTCAGAAAGTTATCAAGGGCTCTTTGGAGTAATGGAAGCAAGTACATTCAATGAAACAGCGGCACAGAATCTTATATTGAAAAATTTCAAGGTTACAGGAAATGCCTATGTGGGTTCTCTTGCAGGTTTCGTAAAGCGAGGCGCAGTGAGAGACATAAGCATGGAAGTCGATGCTCCTGACACAGGCAAGGTAGAGGTAAGCGGTAGCATCGATGAGGGTGGAACTATCTATGGATTCGGAGGAGGTCTTATTGGTCGTGCGGGAGCAGACTCAGTAGGCACAGAAAGCTTACTCGTACAAGTACAAAACATAAATTCGGCTGTAGCGGTTTCTGGAACGGGAACGGGATCAGGTCAAATTGGTGGGCTTATAGGAGGAATCCGTGATAATGTTGTACTTACAGGAAGTTATGCGACTGGAGCTGTGGTAGGAGCTGCTGCCGACGTAGGTGGTCTGATAGGTCACAATGATGGTGGTACTGTGTCAGGCTATGCAACAGGAGATGTGATGGGAACAAGTACCAATAGTGACATAGGAGGTCTTGTGGGGCGTAGTAGCAACGACGGCTCTGTGACAGGTTACGCGACAGGAAACGTGTCGGGTCGTAATTTTATAGGAGGCCTTGTGGGGCGTAGTATTGGTGGCACCGTGACAGGCTACTATGCAACAGGATCGGTGACAGGAGCAGTTGGTGTGGGAGGCTTAGTGGGCAACAATGAAGGTAGTACCGTGACAGGGTATGCACGAGGTGTCGTGTCGGGAACTGACTTTGCAGGAGGCTTGGTAGGTCTTAACGATCATGGCAATGCCATATCGGGATATGCACGAAACATCGTACGACGAAGCGCTGGAACGGGACTTGGTTTAGGAAAGACAGTTGGGTTAAACGAAGCAGGGGCAGGAACAGTGACTGCAATTTCGATCTATAGCTCCGAGTTAGAGAACTTTCTCTATGACGGAACTACAGGAACAAGCGCGTTAACGGGCACGAATGGACGCGATGGCAGCTCCGTGACTGTTGATAGTTCAACAACGCAAGATGCGTTTGCTGATCTCGCTTTCGGTAATTCAATTGGTGCATGGAAATGGGTGGGAGACGGCAGGTGGCCTGCTCTTAACATAGGAGACAATCTCAAAACCACAGGAGATCAACCAACAAGCCCGTAGTATCACGTTAGCCCTGCGGTTCGGCGAGCGCGCCGTGCCGCAGGCTGGCGTGCCGCAGGCTGGCGTTTTGATTTATGAATAGGAGATTATTTTGGATATAGATGACTTTGAAGGGAATTTCTCTTTAGATAATGATTCAATAGACAAGGTTCTTAAAGACAATAAAATAGGTGTCTATTTGTTGGGTAGTGTTGATAACTATGGCGACATATTTACCCCAGAATATGTAGGTCGTTCAGATAATAATATAAAAGATAGATTAAAACAACACGCATCTTTTAAGATCCAACAAGAAGAAGATTACTACTTAATTGAAGACAAAGAAATTGAAGAATTAGATGGCTCAGAATACGGAAATTTCGATTACGACGCCTGTACGTCATTCCGTTTTATTATATTAGAAACAATAAAAGAAGCATTTAACGTGGAGTGTGAGATGTACCATGAGTTAGAAGGTTCAATCTTAAACACCAATCACCCAGCCAGACCAAAAAACAAGAACTGGCCATGCCCCGATTCACTTTGTAATATATTAGATTAATTGTTTATTTAATAATCTTATTACTGAAACACAAAAATTATTTAAAAATTATTGCAAAATACTATTGCAAAAAAATATTGTATATAGTATATAATTGTACATATAAATTATATGTATAAACAAAGGGGAACCAAATGACAGTTCTAAAAGAAAAACACAACAAAAACCACAACAAAAACTACAGCAAACTTAGAAACCGAGGAGCACGCACGCGCCCTTCGACTCTGATGAATCTATTTGTACTTGGATCCCTTGTGCTTGGATCAATGCTACTTGCGTTGTCATGTGCACCCGCCGTCTCTGTGGGGAATACTGACCCCACTGACCCCTCTGCTCCAGGATCGGCTTCGAACATAAGCATAGATGGAAGCAGCACAGACGGCACTTCTTTTACAGTACAATGGACTGCCCCCACAAACACAGGCACGAAGGCAAACGGCACTGCACTCAGCTCTGACGAGATTGGCTATCGCATCTATTATCTTGCAGGAACCGCAGACCAAGACGTGCCGAGCGCAGCAATGATCAAGGAAGATTCCAATACCCAAAGCAAAGAAGTAATGAGAACTCTTCAGTTAACAGTCGCGGAACTAGAGCTAGGAATACGTTATTTTGTAACGGTAGCGAGTTACAACACCTTTGCACTGTCGCTAGAAGAAGCAGCGCCAAGCGCAGTAGTCGAAGTAACTACCAGTGTGACTACAACGAAGAGTCTCGACGGAAGCTTTGGCTATGAAAAAGAAGAGTATGATTTTACCGAAGGGCTTGGTGGCACCATAACTCCTCTCAATACTCCAAGCATACCAGCTTCCGACACGAGTGGTGTAAGTGTACGCTATAGTCTAAACAAAAGCTCAGGCGGAGACTTTGTTCCAGCACCAGCCATAGACGACAGAGGCGTTATTACGATCGATTCGACAACAAACGCAGGAATAGCGACCTATACGGTACAAGCGTTTGCAACAGGCTATGCCATACAAAGTACGACATTAACCATAGTCGTGAACGATGATTCTATTGCTCCAGGAGCTGCCACAGGTCTTGCCATAGACAGCACGAGCATAGACAGCACTTCTTTTACAGTACAGTGGGTTGCCCCCGCAGAGACAGGCACAGGACCAGACGGCACAGCACTCAGTCCCGCAGAGATTGGCTACCGCATCTACTATCTTGCAGGAGCCGCAGGCCAGTCAATACCTAGTGCGGAATTAATAAAGAATAACACAGACGTCCAAAATCAAGAAGTCACAGGTCTTCTCCAAACAAGCATTACAGGACTGTTGCCAGATACCCGTTATTTTGTGACGATAGCGAGTTACAACACGCTTGCGTTGCAGCTAGCGGAGACAGTGTCGGAAGAAGTAGAAGAAATAAGCACTGGAAACGATTCCACTGCTCCAGGAGCTGCCACAGGTCTTGCCATAGACAGCACGAGCGTAGACAGCACTTCTTTTGTAGTACAGTGGGTTGCCCCCACAGACACAGGTGCAGGGTCAGACGGCACAGCGCTCGATCCTTCGGAGATCGGCTACCGCATCTACTATCTTGCAGGAACCGCATCTCAGACAAGCGCAGAAGCAATCAGACAAGATTCTAATGTCTTAACGCAAGAGCTAACAGGAGTGCTCCAAGCAAGAATTACGGGGCTGTTGCCAGGCACACGTTATGTTGTGACGATAGTAAGTTTTAATTCTTTTACGACAGAGCTAGAGACAGCATCAACCGAGATGGTCGAAGCGACTACCAGTTCATCTGTAGCGAATCTCGTTGGAAGCCTCGTCTATGAAAAAGAATTAAATGAGTTTACCGTAGGGCTTGCTGATACCATCACACCCACCGGCACCCCAACCGTACCCGCTACCGATACCAGCGGCGCAAGTGTAAGCTATACCTTAGAACGAAGAGACGGCACAGTGTTTGATCCCCCACCGACTATAGACGGCAGCGGCGTTATCACGATCAACTCGATCAAAAACGCAGGGATAGCTCGCTACTTTGTACGAGCAGAAGCGGCAGGTTACACAACACAGAACGTGACGATTACCTTCGTTGTTGTGAACGCAGATTTCGCAGGAGAATTGAGCTATCCGAAACCGTTATACGAGTTTAAGGTAGGACTTGGGGACACTGTCACACCAGACGGCTCTCTGTCAATACCGACCACCGATACCAGCGGCATAACCATACGCTATACCCTCGTAAAAGAAAGTGGTGCAGATTTTAGTTCCGAACCTTCCATAGACGAGGGTAGTGGCATTATCAGAGTCAATCCGATCACAAACACGGGGATAGCGATCTACGTTGTGCGAGCAGAAGCGGCAGGCTACACAACACAGAACGTGATGCTCACCTTCGTTGTTGTGAAATCAGATTTCGAAAGAAGCTTGTCCTATAACTCAACGTACAATTTTAATAGAGGAATCGAGGACGCCATAGTACCTACCGAAACCCCGTCAATACCGACCACCGATACCAGTGGCGTAGCCATACGCTATAGCCTAGTCAAAAGCTCGGGGACAGACTATGCCCCCATACCTGCCATAGATCCAGACAGTGGCATCATCATGATCAACTCGATCATAAACACGGGGATAGCGACCTTTGTTGTAAAAGCAGAGGCGGATGGCTACAACTCACAAGAAGTGACATTGGACATCGCCATCAATAGCAAAGAGTTTGAAGGAAATAGCCTAGCCTATAACGCAGTGAATGAGTTTACTTTAGGGATTGGTGGTAGTATATCTCCTCTTACTTTTCCAACCGCACCCAGTGGCGTAACCATACGCTATAGACTAGATAGAATTACTACCGACGCGTTGATGCCTGAACCAGTCATATTTGGAAATGGCATTATCGTAATCAACCCAGAAACAAACGCAGGAAGAGCGACCTACATTGTACATGCAGAAGCAAATAGCTATAGCACACAGAGTGCGATACTAAGCATAGTCGTGAAAAACGATGCCACTGCTCCTGGAACGACCACAGGTCTAGTCATAGAAGGAACAGGCATAGACAGTTCCTCTTTTGTGGCTCATTGGAACGCCCCCTCAAGCACAGGCACGAGGTTGGACGGGACAGCGCTCAGACCCGAAGAGGTCGTCTATCGAGTCTACTATCTTGCAGCCGCCGCAGGCCAGACAATACCGAGTGCAGAATCAATCAGGCAAAACGCTAATTCCCTGATTAAACTAGTGACGGGGGTTACAAACACAAGAATTACGGGACTGCTTCCGTCAACTCGTTATTTTGTAACGGTGACAAGTTATAATTCTTTTGCCCAGCTAGAAACAGCATCGAACGATGCTGAGCAAGTAGTCACCAGTGCGCTTACATTGACTTTTGGTGGAGTACTAAGCTATGGACAAGCAACACGCGAGTTTGGTGTAGGATCTGTAGACACCATAACACCTGTCTCTAGACCGACCGTACCCGGCAACAGCGTAGCCATAAGCTATAGTATCTTTAAAAGCGGAGGCGACATGTTTACGCCCGAACCGACCATAGACGTAAGTAATGGTGCTATCTCGATCAATGCGATCTCAAACACAGGGACAGCGACCTACAATGTGCAAGCATCTGCAGTAGGCTACTCTACACAGAGTACGGCAGTAACCATCATCGTGAAAGACGGTTCCACTGCCCCAGGAGGCGCCACAGGCATTACCGCAACAGGAACTGGCACAGGCGGAACCTCTCTTGCGGTACAGTGGACTGCTCCCACAAACGCAGGCACAAAGGCAGACGGAACCGCGCTTAGTCCCTTGGAAGTCGGCTACCAAGTCTTCTATATTGCGGCAACCGCAGGTCAGACAAAACCGAGTGCAGAAGAAATCAGGCGAAACCCTAGTGTCCAAGGGACACCGATAACAGTAGGAGTTACGAATACAACAATTACGGGGCTACTTCCGTCAACTCTTTATTTTGTAACGGTAGTAAGTTACAACTTCGTTGCTTCGCTAGATACGACATCAAACGAATCGATTGAAATAAATACCAATTCTGGTTCTGGTACAACTACAACGGATTTCGATGGAATACTAAGCTATGGAACAACAACGCGTGAGTTTAATGTAAGATCTCAAGGTAGCATTGCAGTCGTTTCTAGACCGAGCATACCTAGCAACACTGGTGGAACCATAAGCTATAGAATCGCAAGAAGCGGCGGCGTGGATCTTACTCCTCCACCGTCCATAAACGCACTCGATGGCAATATCACGATCAATGCGATTACAAACGTAGGGACAGCGACCTACATTGCGCAAGCATTTGCAACAGGCTATGTGACACAGAGTGTGACATTAACCATCATCGTCAATGACGTAGTAGGTCCTACTGCTACTGCCCCAGGAGGCGCCACAAACATAGCCGTACAGGCTGGTACCGTAGAACCCCTTTCTTTTGGGGTACAGTGGACTGCTCCCACATACACAGGCACAAAGGCAGACGGAACCGCGCTCGAGTCTTCGGAAGTCGGCTACCGCGTCTACTATACTTCGGGAATAGCAGGTCAGGCAATACCGACTGCAGAATCAATAAACCAAATCGGCAACCCATTCTTTCAAACATCAGCAACAGGAATCACGAACCTAAATGTTACGGGACTGGCTCCGAACATTCGTTATTTTGTAACGGTAGTAAGTTACAACTTTTCTGTTACGCCAAATCTAGAAACGACATCAACCGAAGTACTAGACGTAACTACTTCTAGTACAAGTACAACGAATGCTCTTGATGGATCGCTAAGCTATGGAGCAACAACGTATGAGTTTAATGTAAGATCTCAAGGCAACATTGCGATCCTCTCTAGACCGAGCATACCTGGTAACGCTGGTGGAGCCATAAACTATAGCATCTCAAGAAGCGGCGGCGTGGTGCATAATCCTCCACCGTTCATAAACCCACTCGATGGCAATATCACGATCAATCCGATTTTGAACGTAGGGACAGCGACCTACATTGTGCAGGCATCTGCGACAGGCTATGCTACACAGAGTGAGACATTAACCATCATCACCAAGAGTGCATCAACTGCTACTGCCCCAGGAGGCGCCACAAACATAGTCGTAATAGGAACTGGTGCAGGCGGAACCTCTCTTGCGGTACAGTGGACTGCTCCCACATACACAGGCACAAAGGCAGACGGAACCCCGCTCGAGTCTTCGGAAGTCGGCTACCGCGTCTACTATACTTCGGGAACAGCAGGTCAGGCAATACCGACTGCAGAATCAATAAACCAAATCGGTAACCCATTCTTTCAAACATCAACAACAGGAATCACGAACATAAATGTTACGGACCTGGTTGTGAACATTCGTTATTTTGTAACGGTAGTAAGCTACAACTTTTCTGTTACGCCAACGCTAGAAACGACATCAACCGAAGTACTAGACGTAACTACTTCTAGTTCTGGTTCTGGGCCTACTACAACGGCTTTTGATGGAAGACTAAGCTATGGAGCAGCAGCAACAACAACAACAACGCATGAGTTTAATGTAGGATCTCAAAGCGGCATTGTAGTCGTTTCTAGACCGAGCATACCTGGCAACGCTGGTGTAAGCATAAGCTATAGCATCGCAAGAAGCGGCGGCGTGGTGCATAATCCTCTACCAACCATAAACGCAATCGATGGCAATATCACGATCAATGCGATTACAAACGTAGGGACAGCGACCTACGATGTGAAGGCATCTGCGCCAGGCTATATTACACAGAATGTGACATTAACCATCACCACCAATAACGCAGCAGGCCCTACTGCTACTGCCCCAGGAGGCGCCACAGGCATAACCATACAAGCTGGTACTACAGACGACTCTTCTTTTGGGGTACAGTGGACCGCTCCCGCAGACAGAGGCACGCAGGCAGATGGAACCCCACTCAGTCCTTTGGATCTCCGCTACACCGTCTACTATCTTGCGGGAACAGCAGGTCAGGCAATACCGACCGCAGAAGCAATAAGGCAAAACCCCAATGCCCTACCGCTACAAACATCAACATTTGGAGTCACGAACATAAGAGTTACGGAACTGGATCCGTCAACTCGTTATTTTGTAACGGTAGTAAGCCACAACTATTATGTTGCGCCAACGCTAGAAACGACATCAGACGAAGTAACAGAAACAAGCACTTCTGTTGCAAGTACAACGGAGCTAGATGGATTTCTAAACTATGGAACGAACGCACTTGAGTTTTTTGTAAGAGCTACGCGCACCCCCGAACCTACCTTTAGACCGACCATACCTGGTAACCCTGGTGGAGCCATACGTTATAGCATCGAAAGAAACGACGGCGTATTTCATAACCCTCCGCCGACCATAAACCCAGACAATGGCATTATCTCGATCAATGCGATTACAAACGCAGGGACAGCGACCTACCTTGTACAAGCATTTGCAGCAGGCTACCGCACTAAGAAAGAGATAGTAACCATCATCATCAAGAATATGGAGTTAGAAGGAAGTCTTAGTTACGCTTCAACAAGTTATAGTTTTACTTCAGGAGCAGGAGGCACCATTACACCTACCTCTATGCCAAGAATAAAAGATTCCGATCTAGGTGTACAAGGTGTATTCGTAAGCTATAACATAAGCAGTATTAACGAACAATTCTTTACTCCTCGACTGAGAATAGACAACAAGGGCGCTGTCACGGTCGTTCCAGGAACAGGTGCAGGAAGCGTGACCTATATTGTATACGCATCGGCATCCGGGTACAACGCGGCGGCGAGTCAGCAAATAACCATAACTGTGCAGTAACCGTGCGGTAGCTGTGCGGTAACTGTGCAAGAAGCGTGCGGTAACTGTGCAAGAAGCGTTTGCTGATCTCGCTTACCGACAAGCCCGTAGCATCACGCTAGCCCAGTGGGCAGGGTGCTGCGTGGTGCAGCGCGTCGCAGGGTACCCGACTGCTAGCTCGCGGTATTCGTGCCGCGGGCTCGTTACTGCGGCGTGTAGCTTCCGCTCGTGGTGCAGCGCGCCGCGGGCTCGTTGCTGCGGCGTGGTGTCGCGTCAGCGTGGCTCGCTTTCGCAGAGCGCCGCGTCCGTCAGCATGGCGCAGTTCGTCCTCCCCCGAACCAGCAAATTTCCCCTAGTCCAGACATCTGTTTTCAAAAAACAAAAAAATACATTAAAATGCTATTTCAAAAAATACTGTATATAGTATATAATTGTACATATAAATTAATGTATAAACAAAGGGGAACCACATGACAGTTCTAAAAGAAAATCACAACAAAAACCACAGCAAACTCAAAAACCGAGGAGCGGGTGTACGCCCTTCGATTCTGATTACTCTGATGAGTCTATTTGCGCTTGGATCCCTCGTGCTTGGACTAACACTACTTGCGTTTTCCTGTGCACCCGCAACCGTCGTTGTGGATCCTGACCCTGCCGCTACTGCCCCAGGATCGGTCACAGACCTAGCCATAGACGAAAGCAGCAAAGACAGTTCTTCTTTTGTAGTACAATGGACTGCCCCCACAAACACAGGCACGAAGGCAGACGGCACTGCACTCAGCTCTGAAGAGATTGGCTACCGCATCTATTATCTTGCGGGAACCGCAGACCAGGACGCGCCGAGCGCAGCAATGATCAAGGAAGATTCCAACACCCAAAGCAAAGAAGTGACGGAAGCACTCCAGTTAACAATCACAGAACTAGATCCAGATACCCGTTATTTTGTAACGATAGCAAGTTACAACTCTTTCGCAGATCAACTAGAAGCAGCACCAAGCGCAGTAGTTGAAGCAACTACCAGTGCGACTACAACAGAGAGTTTCGACGGAAGCTTTAGCTATGAAAAAGAAGAGTATGACTTTATCGAAGGGCTTGGTGGCACCATAACTCCTCTCAATACTCCAAGCATACCAGCTTCCGACGTAAGTGACGTAAGCATAAGCTATACCCTAAGCAAGGATTCCGGCGAAGACTTTTCTCCTGAACCAGCCATAGACGAAAGTGGCGTTATTACGATCGATTCAACAACGAACACAGGAACAGCGACCTACACGGCACAAGCGTCTGCAGTAGGCTATACCACACAACGTGCGACAGTAACCATCATCGTGAAAAACGATTCCGCTGCCCCAGGAGCTGCCACAGGTCTTGCCATAGACAGCACGAGCGTAGACAGCACTTCTTTTGTAGTACAGTGGGCTGCCCCTGTAGAGACAGGCATAGGGCCAGACGGCAACGCACTCAGACCCGAAGAGATTAGCTACCGCATCTACTATCTTGCGGAAATCACATCTCAGACAAGCGCAGAAGCAATCAGACAAGATTCTAATGTCGTAACGCAAGAGTTTACAGGAGTGCTCCAAGCAAGAATTACGGACCTAGAACCAGGCACACGTTATGTTGTGACGATAGTAAGTTTTAATTCTTTTACGACAGAGCTAGAGACAGCATCAACCGAGACGGCCGACGCGACTACCAGTCCATCTGTAGCGGATCTCGATGGAAGCCTCGTCTATGAAAAAGAATTAAATGAGTTTACCGTAGGGCTTGCTGGTACCATCACACCCACCAGCACCCCAACCGTACCCGCTACCGATACCACCGGCGCAAGTGTAAGCTATGTCTTGAAAATAATAGACGGCACAGTGTTTGATCCCCCACCGACTATAGACGGCAGCGGCGTTATCACGATCAACTCGAACACAGGAACAGCGACCTACACGGCACAAGCGTCTGCAGTAGGCTATACCACACAACGTGCGACTGTAACCATCATCGTGAAAAACGATTCCGCTGCCCCAGGAGCTGCCACAGGTCTTGCCATAGACAGCACGAGCGTAGACAGCACTTCTTTTGTAGTAC
>JACSEG010000004.1_pt1 | contig 60157 bp, 59 predicted proteins | sample 8225521 | NCBI WGS metagenome assembly JACSEG01 (sample SAMN15705060, study PRJNA637333) | viral metagenome | isolation source: viral RNA from sea star tissue | host: Pisaster ochraceus | place: USA:Santa Cruz | collected 2018
AAACAGGGTGTAGAAAAAGTCTCTGCTGATTCTGAGCAAGCCACAAAAAACGTGGTTCAGCAACAAGATTTCTCCACGTTTTTTCGTGGGCAGAGCATAAACGCCACAGGTCAAGATTTGCGGAGTAATATCGCGCGAGATGCACAAAGTCAAGTAAAACGCTTTCATTCGAATGATTTTATAAAACAAGTGCATTTTGTCATGAATGGGAGTTCTTCTGGAGAAATAAAGTTAGAACTGCAACCTCGGGCGCTAGGAGACCTTAAATACCACATAAAAATAGAAAAAGACAAGATTTTTGCAAAGGTCTCGGTAGAAAACGGCGTAGCAAAGGATGCAGTGCTTAAAAACCTAAGTCAGCTGAGCAAACAGCTAGCACAGGAAGGTTTCGAAATAGGTGATTTTACTGTTTCAGTTGATTCAAAAAATTCCGAAAATAAAAACAAAGAACATGAATCACAGGCACGAAAACAAAATTCATTAGAATTTATCGATCGTGCTATTGAGTTATTTGATTATAAATATATCGGTGTTTCCGATAAGATTAATGTTCTGGCATAGGAGAAAATAAATGGACACATTATCATTACAAACAACAATACCCTCTAGTTCGACAAGTACGAGCTCGATAAGCACAAGCATAGCAAACGCAAGAAAGGCGGCTAATGAACAAGTGCAGGATCAGCAGACGCTTGGAAAGGACGACTTTCTTTCCTTGCTGGTGACTCAGTTGAAGTATCAAGATCCAAGCAAGCCGCTTGAGGATACCGAGTTTATTTCTCAGATGGCAGAGTTTTCTGCGCTAGAGCAGATGACTAACATGAGCAAAGGCTTTGAGAAGCTGTCTGCCAATCTAAACAGTTCTTTTGTTCTGTCACTTCTTGGAAGAGAAGTAGGAATCAGCAGTGAAGGCGGAGAGATACAGGGGAAAGTGGAAGAGCTCCGTTTGGGAAGCAACCCACAACTACGAGTGAACGGGTCATATTACAACGTTAACAACATAAGCCGAGTAGGCAACACGGAGGTACAATAAATGTTGAGATCATTATATTCTGGTGTATCAGGATTACAAAATCACCAGACAAGGATGGATGTCATTGGTAACAATATTTCCAATGTCAACACCATAGGATTTAAGAAGGGGCGCGTAACCTTTCAAGATATTTTTTCACAATATCTTGATAGTCCGTCTGCACCAAGCGAGCGTATCGGGGGCATCAACCCCAAGCAGGTCGGTTTAGGTATGTCCGTAGCGTCCATTGATACTCTCTTTACCGAGGGATCATTACAGACCACTGGAATCAAGGGAGATCTTGCGGTAACGGGAAATGGATTTTTCGTACTTCGTGAGGGAGGAAATGAATTGTATACTCGTGCTGGAGCTTTTGATGTGGATTCAGAGGGAAGACTGGTAAATCCTGCAAACGGAATGAGAGTCCAAGGTTGGAATGCACAATTGAACAACAACGAGTACATCATCAACAGCACTGGATCAGTGCAGGATATTCAAATTCCCCTGCAGGCAAAGGATCAGGCAAAAGAGACTTCAGAGGTGTTGCTTCGTTCAAACTTGGACAAGAACACGCAGATCATTCCTCTTGGATCGGATCTCAATACCACTGCAGAACGAACATGGGTAGTGGAGGAAAACATTTATGATGCATACGGAAATGCCCACATTCTCCAGCTGCAATTTACTCGTGACCTAACTACATTAAACCAATGGAACGTAGAGACCACCATAAACCCAGGAGACAACGCCATAACGCCAACGCTTTCGGTTGGAGGGCAAAACAGTATCGATAACATTTTTCAGATGAACTTTGATAACCAAGGAGTCATACAATCTGTTGGATCGGATGTCGGAGGTATATTAGATACCCTCGATAGATTAGAAGTAGCGATGACCTTTAATGTTCCCGAAACGAATCCTGTTCCTGATGCCACGGGTCTGATAGGACCACAGACACAGACCGTCACTTTGGATCTTGGAGCTGCGGGTCAATATGTCGATAGCATAACCCAGTTTGCTGATCAAAGTACCACAAAGATATACTCACAAGACGGCTACACCATGGGCTATCTTCAAGACTTTTCCATCGACAGACTTGGAAACGTCGTTGGACAGTACAGCAACGACAACAGACGAGTGTTGGCAAAAGTGGCTCTCGCGTCCTTTGCAAATCCCGAAGGATTGGAAAAGACCGGTGAAACAAACTTTTCAACCACAAGCAACAGTGGTCTGGCGGACATAGGCGATGCAGGAACTCTTGACAGGGGACTTATTCAAGCAGGAACCTTAGAAATGAGTAACGTCGATTTGGCAGAAGAATTTACAAACATGATAGTCACCCAGCGTGGATTTCAGGCTAACAGTAGAACGATTCGAACGTCAGACCAGATGTTACAGGAGTTATTAACATTAAAACAATAGTAGATTGATGTATGGTATTAATAACAAAATTGAACAACAAAGAACAATATATTAATCCTCATCTTATTGAATCAATAGAATCAAATCCTGACACTACGATTGTCCTTATCGGGGGCAAGGTAGTGGTCATTAAAGAATCGATGACTGTGATTTTGGAAAGAATAGTAGCATATCGACGTTCAATTGGGATAGAAATCAGTGAGAAATAAATAGGGAAACAATATGAGATTGAGTTTTATCGCAATTGGCGGAGTAATACTAAGTTGGATCGTTGTAGGATCGGGAGTTGCATTAGCAGGCGTAGGTCTTGCTCCATATATCAGTATCTCGTCGATGTTCATAACGATGGGAGGTACCTTTGCTACGTTGATCATTGCAGCACCTCGTGGTTTTATATGGAACATTATATTATATTTTCGTGTCGCATTATCTCAGAGAGTTCTTAATAAGATGGAGGACATAGAGTTGCTTGTGGAGTTTTCTGAACGAGCAAGAAAAGACGGGCTGCTCGCACTCGAAGACATCCTTGTTGACATAGAAAACGTCTATATGAGGAAGGGGATACAGATGGTCATAGATGGCACCGATCCCGATACAATAAAGAGAACCCTCGTCATAGAACAGGAAGAGGTTCAGAATCGTCACGAACAGGTACAAAACACCTTTGGCTATCTTGAAAAAGTTGCACCCGCCTTCGGTCTTATTGGTACCATCATAGGTCTTGTTGCACTTTTAGGAAACATTGGAGGAGACCCTGCTTCAATCGGCATTGGTCTACAGACAGCGTTGATCACAACCTTGTATGGTTCTCTTCTCGCAAACATGATACTTGCACCCGTACGTAACAAACTTATCGAAATGGACGTAGATGAGCTTTGTCTTCATAACATCGTACTAGAAGGAGTTTTGGGCATACAGTCTGGAGACAACCCTCGTATTTTAAAAGATAGATTGCTTTCTTTTCTGAGCAGTGAAGAGAAAGAGAAAATGTTATTGAAAGAGGAATAGGGAATGACAGGTAGAGATAAGAAAAAAAACAGAGAGATAGCTGCTCCTCCATGGTTAGTCACCTTTGCTGACATGACCACACTCTTGCTTGCCTTTTTTATTATATTATTATCGGTTGCACGAATTGATGGACAGGAATTAAAAATCATCTTGTCCGAATTCCCAGGGCTAGATAGACTGCTAACAGGAACTACGCTGATAGATGGACCTCTTTCTACACAGAGCGTGGCCTATGTAAGTGCAATATCTGACACCGTAGAAAGCTCCTTCGATACGGTAACGGAAAAATTTTCTAAACTATTTGAATTTGAACTAGAAGGAAATGTGGTAGAATTAAGTAGTAACGAAAAAGGTCTCGTTATTTCCTTAGCGACTGATTTCTTTTTTAAAAGAAATTCTGCCGAAGTGGATCTTGCAAGTGTGGGAGACAACCTAAGGAAGGTCTCGTTGTTATTGCGAGATTACGTAAATATTGATGGAGGGCAATATAGAGTTGAGGGGCATAGTGATGAAGAAGACATTCCTTTAGGGCTTGGATTCGACAGTCTATGGGATCTTTCCACAGCACGAGCAATTTCGATTATCGAATTGTTAGAAAAATTTCTTGTACCGACTGAGAATGCACATGTTGCAGGATATGGTAATACTAGACCGTATGTTAGCAAAACGCAGGACAGTCCGTTCAATAGAAGAGTAGACATTATCATTTTAAATGATGGAACATTATAATATATTGGGGAGTGACACATGGCAGAAGAAAAACCATTAAACATAGAAACAGCAGGAAAGGACCAGGGGGAAAAAGAAGACGATAAGAAGAACAAGGGGTACAAGTACCTGTTTCTTATCTTACGTTATTTGCTTTTCTTGGTGGTCTTGTCCATTTTTGTCATTACCATTACGTTTTTGACAGTGAATTTTCTGCAAGATCAGTACAGAATCACGAATAGTGCGTCTTCTCTTATTCTCAATACGCAGCAAAACGTGCCTGAGGAATTGGCATGGTTTCAGCAGATAGGTGAACTGAGAGGGAATCTTCGAGACACTACTCTGAGAAAGGTATTCATTGCAGATATCTTTCTTGGCTACCCGCTTGACGACCAGTTAACGATACAAGAGCTAACTCGGAAGAGCGTTCAAATTCGAGAACGTATTTCCTTGTATTTTACTTCTCGTTTCAGTGTGGATCTAGAGGGAAACACCAATTTTGTCCGTATGAAGATAGAGATTAAAGATCTTGTCAATAGAATATTAAATAATAAGATACGAGAGGTTGCGTTCAATAGTTTTCAGATTGTATCTTTTTAGACTTGTAAAAAGTTGTCAAAAACGCTATAATTGTAAGTAATGGAGGGGTTTTTTGACCGAAGTACTATCTCAAGACGAAATTGATCAACTCTTATCGAGTATTGAAGAGATTGACACGCTTGTTGATGATGAAACATTAAATTCATCAGGAAACGAGAGTCTTGTTCAAAAGAAGATTCAACTCTATGATTTTCGTCATCCCGATAGGTTCTCGAAAGAGCAACTTCGCACGATAGAAATCATGCATGAGACTTTTGCTCGTCTGGTTACCAACAATCTTAGTAACCAACTACGAACATTGGTGTCTGTACAGATAGCATCGGTAAGTCAAATCACGTACGAAGAATTTGTAAAGACGGTATCGAACCCTACGTTGTTTTCGGTTATCGACATGAGACCGTTCTCTGGATCCGCAATCATTGAGATCTCTCCTTCCATCACTTTTACCATCGTTGAAATTCTCTTTGGAGGGGTTGGTGGTTCTATTTTTAATCGGGAGCTTACCGAGATTGAACAGGCATTGTCAGAGAACATCGTTGAGGACATGCTAGACCACTTTCGAGAAACATGGAAGAAGATAGTAAATCTACGTCCACATCTTCTCAACATAGAAACAAATCCCAATCTTGCACAGGTTGTGCCTCCAAACGAAATGATGCTGCTGATCATGTGCAACTGTCGAATTAACAATGTAGAAGGGTTGATAAACATAGCCATACCATACATCACTATTGAGCCCATCGTTTCTAAATTATCAGCTCAGACGTGGTATGCAGTCGACATGACAAGCGATACGGACGAGAGAATAAAGACAAGACTATCAAAGAGTCTCAATCATGTGACGGTTGATGTTTCTGCGGTGTTCGGATCTGCCCAGCTTACCATAAAAGAGATTATCTCACTAAAGAAGAATGATATAATTATGCTTGGGGATTCAAAGTACACCGATCCCATATCCTTGTATGTAGGGGATAAGGAAAAATACAAGGTTATTCCAGGGAAAAGAAAAAACCGATTGGTGGTCAAGGTTTTAGAAAAGTGTGAAACGATGGAAGATGAAAAAGAAGATAAGGATATTTTTAACATAGGGATAAAGGAGGATTTTTTATGAGTGATACTATTTCATTGACAGATAAAGAACTAGGTGCATTGTTTGGTGATACAAGCGAGCAGTCGGTTTCGGATGATGAAACAAGGAAGAAGGAGTTCCAGAAGTTTGAGAAGACATTGCAAACTTCTACCGAAGCGGTTAAAACCCTTCTTTCCACAAAGCTAAGTGAGGAAGTTGAATGCGATTTGTCTAGCATTGACATCATAAATGGAGTTCAGGCGGAAAAGTCTGGAAGCTACTACGTGGTCGATGGGAATTTTACGAACAATGGTATCTGTGTGCAGTACACGGCATATCCTTCTGAGTTTGCTTTCTCTCTTGCAAAAGCCGCAGCTGGCATAGAAGAAATGCAAGACTCACTTGAGGAAATGAAGCCCCATCTGCTAGAGGTGACGGAGAGTATTCTGCAGATTTTCGCGGACGAGTTGTCTGACAATTTTTCTGTAAACCTTGACGATGTGATAAAGACGGAAAACCTTAGTGAAATCGAGGAAGATGCAAAATACATACGAGTTATTTGGCAGGTAGGAACAGACCAATTTTTTCAGTTTTTCTCTGCTTCCCTACTCAATCTTTTACAAGAAAAGGAAAGTCAAGAAGAAAAGACATTAGGAAATGATGCCGAGATGGATACATCTGATGAAGAGGGTGACCCACTCCTCAACGGCGAAGGGGATAGTGATTTCCTACCCTCGCTTACCGATGAAGGAGAAGATAAACCAAAGAAACGATACTCATCTTTGCTTGGATCTTCGGATTCTTCGGAATCTATAGCATCTTTAGGAGAGGAGCTGTTAAAGGACAGCCAGACCGTTTCTAGCGTTAAACTTCCAGAGTTTGATGAGGGAAGCAGGGCGCAGAGTTCCGCCAAGAAGGAAATGAGCATACTCTTTGGAGTAAACATGGATGTCACGGTAGAACTAGGGCAGACAAAAATGCGTTTGGAAGAGATATTAGAACTCAATCGTGGATCTATTATTGAGCTACGGAAGTTGGCGGGTGAACCGCTTGATGTTCGTGTAAACAATAAACTCATAGCCAAGGGTGAAGTTGTTGTTATTGATGAAAATTTTGGTGTAAGAATTATTGAAATAATATCACCAGAGGACAGATTGAAAGAAATAAACTAGTTCTTTGAAATAGACTATATTTTTGCACACGGGAGGGATGCAATACGTTTCAACAAAAAACTCTATTCATATATCGCTGGAATTGTATTCCTGTTTTTTCTCATCCATCCAGCTTTTACACAAGCTACGAGCACCCAGAGCACAGAAGTAGATAGTGCTCAGAGCACAGAAGCTACGACTACCCCGGGCGGGGTCCTAGGAGACACGAATTTCCAAGTGCCAGACGAAGAGCTGCAATTAAATTTTGATACAATAAGCGAGCCCCAAGAAATAAGCATATCTACGATAAACGTATGGGATGTTCTTCGTATTATCGTTATTCTTGCCGTTATTATCGCAATAACCTATGGCATTATTTGGTTTTTACGGAAAGTACAGAGAAAAACCCTGATCAACTCGAACGCCATAGAAATTCTTTCCTCACAGGCCCTTGCCCAAGGAGCCATGCTCTATGTGGTAAAGACGGGCTCTAGTTATCTCCTCTTAGGCAATACAGGTCAGTCGATACAACTTATTAAGGAATTCTCCACAAAAGAGGAAAGAGACGAGATGCTCTTGTCTCTTTCAATTCGCGAACGACAGGGTCAGAACGCAACAAAGCATTCGTTTGTCACCCTCTTACGTAATTTTTATTTTTCGGTGAGCAAACAAAAAAATAAAGATACAACTGCTTCAAAGCCCAAGAACGGGAACCTTTCTTCGATCATGGGCACTCTAAAAGAGAGAGAAAAGAAGGGGGAAGAACTAAATGGCAAGCACTAAAAAATACTTTCTTATCTTTCTTGTTCTCTTTTTATTCCTTCCTTTGAATGCTTTTTCTCAGAGCAGTGGCAGCAGTGGCAGCTGTAGTGGCAACATACAAGAAGAACAGCTAGATACTCTGCAGATTCCCTTTGTGGACATTAATGTAAGAAATCCGGTAGGCGGGGGAGAGGTGGCCCTATCGATACAACTCATCTTGCTTCTTACCGTACTCACTCTTTCTCCAGCCATACTGATATTGCTTACATCTTTTTTGCGGATCAGCATAGTACTGTCGTTCGTTCAGCAGGCACTCGGCACACAGCAAATACCACCTCGACAGGTGCTTATTGGGCTCGCTTTGTTTCTTACGCTGTTTGTTATGTGGCCAGTATTCCAAGAGATAAATCAGAATGCCCTCCAGCCTCTTTCGAATGGTACGATTAATGTCTCGGAAGCGTACACAGAGAGCATCTCGCCGCTTCGTGTCTTTATGTATCGACAGATGCAATCAAGCCCAGAGAACATACGACTCTTTATGAGGATGTCGGGGCTAGACACACCTCAGACCCTTGCCGATGTTCCTAGTTATGTTCTTATACCGTCCTTTGTCCTTCACGAACTCGTGCTCGCGTTTAAAATGGGGGTGCTTTTGTTCATCCCCTTTATCATTATAGACATAGTGGTGGCATCCATAACGATGTCTATGGGAATGATACTCTTGCCGCCTATATTAATATCTCTCCCTATCAAACTTGCACTTTTTGTTTTGGTAAACGGATGGGAACTGCTTATGCAACAACTCATACTCAGTTTTGGAGCTCGATAATGGATTTAGGACAATTAATATTCATCATACAAACAAGCATCATAGAGATACTGATTCTTGCAGGTCCCATTCTCATCGTATCTGTGTTCATTGGACTGGTCATTTCCATTCTCCAAGCGATCACTTCGATACAAGAACAGACGCTGACGTTTGTTCCCAAGATACTAGGCATACTTGTATTGCTTGCGGTGCTTGGTCCTTTTTTAGCAGGAAGAATGCTCAATTTTACAACGCAACTTTGGAGTCAACTTACTAGGGTATGAAATGTTAGAAGCGCTCGGAGATCAAACCTTTGTTGTACTCATTCTCAGTATACGGGTACTCATCATTCTCTCCCTCACCCCCGTGGTGTCTGGGCAACAGTCATTTTTCTTTGTACGTGTCGTGCTTGCGGTCATTACCGTTTTCTCCATACAGCAGTTTATTCCAGAAGGGACAGTGTCAATTCCGCAAAACGCTGTCGAACTATTGATTGTCCTCGTTGGAGAAGCCCTGATCGGACTTATCCTTGGATTTTTTATACAAATCGTGTTCTCTTTGCTCAGTATAATCTCAGAATTCTTTACCACACAGATGGGGCTTCGTGCGGCCCAAGTCGTGAATCCCATCACTCAGACAGAGACCATTGTCATCCAACAACTCGTAAGCATTCTTGTTCTCGTTGTCTTTCTCTCTTCGTTTACCCTTCAAAAAATATTTTATTACGGGATATATCAAAGTTTTATCGCTCTCAATGCACAGTCTCTATTTCAGCTAGGAAGAGAATCTCTGTGGTTCATTGTTACAAGTTTTGTTGTACTCTTCGAGCGATCGTTTCTTATTGCGTTCCCCATCTTCTCGTCGCTCTTTCTTATCAACATTGGATTGGGACTTATAGGAAAGGTTTCCCCACAGCTAAATGTACTTATACTTGGCATACCGATTCAAATCGGAATCGGATTTCTCCTTATGGTTCTCTTTATTCCGGGAATAGTGCGAGGTGTCGAAATAGTATTTGATTGGTCATTTCAACAGATGGGTTCTTTCATAAGAGGTGTGTCGTGATGCAAACGAATGACGTGATAAAAAAGAAAGAAGCCTACTCCGTACTGCAAGGATATCAAGATCCCCTCGACATAGGGTTGCAGTGGTTTGCTTCCGAAGATGAAGGCAGAAGTTTTGATCCAACAGAGCAGAAACTCAGAAAGGCACGACAGGAAGGAAGGGTCGCTAAGTCAAACGAAATACCCGCATCTTTGATAATGCTCGGTGGGGTGGGTGTTATTCTTGGCTTCTCTACGTATTATTCTGACGTTTTTCAACAGGTTTTTCAATACTACTTGTATCGCATGAGAGAGCTCGGTGATATATCCATTGCACAGGAAGCTCTTCAAGCACTCTTTTTTCTGCTGCGTCTCATTCTTCCCTTGGTAATCACTGTGTTTTGCATTGCGATTTTTGGCAACGTCGTTCAGTTTGGTTTTTTGTTCAGTGCACAAGCGATAGCACCAAAGTGGTCTAGAATAAACATAAGTGTCTCAAAGTGGATCGAGAAATCCGTATCCAAACAAGGGTGGTACGTGCTTGGCATGTCCGTGTTTAAAATCATAGTCATCTCGGCTATTCTGTATCTCAATTTCAGCAGTCGTTTAGACAGCATCACTGCATTGGCTACTCGTTCTTTTCTTGAAAACCTTGCCTTCCTTTCTGGATTCGTCGGGCAGGTGATAATACAGTGTGGGGTTTTTCTCTTAATAATCTCCTTTCTTGATTATCGGTTTCAGAGATATATATTTCGAGATCAACTCAAGATGAGTAGGGATGAATTAAAAAAGGAATTCAAGGAGACGGAAGGAGATCCAGAAGTGCGACAGCGGATTCGAAGAAGGATGGAAGAGTATCTAAATAGAAATATTCCCGAACAAGTACAAAATTCGGACGTGGTCATCACAAACCCGACACATTTTGCAGTGGCAATGAAATACGATATGAATGACATGGAAGCGCCGCAGGTGACAGCGAAAGGGAGTGACCTTATCGCTTTTAAAATTCGTAAACTTGCCAAAGAACTCAAAGTTCCAATCATAGAGAACAAACCTCTAGCTCGTGCTCTTTATCACGAACTAGAGGTAGGAGATGTCATACCGGAGAAGTATTTTCGTGCCGTAGTCTTGGTCTTTAAAGAAGTATACAAACTAAAAGGGGTGAGGATACATGAATAAAATCTTTGAATGGATACGGAACAATTTCCTCGTAAAACTCAGTGAATTCGGACTCATTATTGGAGTAGTGCTCATCATCGTTATGATGATCATCCCCATGCCGACCATACTCTTAGATCTGTTTATGGTTCTCAATCTCCTGCTAAGCTTTGTCATCATCCTAAACATATTGTATATTCGTTCGCCGTTGGAGTTCTCTTCCTTTCCTACGCTCTTGCTCATTTCCACGGTTTTCTCGCTTGCCCTCAATGTGTCATCTACGCGTCTCATACTCTCGCGTGGTGAATTGTTTGATGGACGGATAGTACGTTCCTTTGGAACCTTTGTGGTGGGCACCCAGAACATAGAAGGATTGGTGATAGGGCCTATTATCTTTATCATCATCATGATAGTGCAGTTCATCGTCATTACCAAGGGCTCTTCCCGAGTTGCCGAGGTTTCTGCACGTTTTACTCTCGATTCTATGCCAGGAAAGCAGATGGCTATCGAGGCAGAGTTCAACTCTGGTGCAATTACCGAAGACGAGCTTATGAAGAAGCGAGTGAACCTGCAACGAGAAGCAGACTTCTACGGGTCCATGGATGGTGCTTCTAAGTTCATCTCTGGAAACATCATAGCCGGCTTTATTATCACGTTTATCAACATCGCAGGAGGGCTCATCGTAGGAGTGCTTATCCGTGGAGAGCCGATTCAAACAGCGATCGTAAACTACATTCAACTGACCATCGGGGACGGATTGGTATCTCAGTTTCCCACCCTCCTTATCTCTACGGCATCGGGTATCATTGTCACCAAGGCAGTGTCCGCAGGAAACATAAGCGAAGAAATTAGAAAAGAGTTTTCAAACTACACAAGACTGTATTACATAGTGGGAGGAATACTAGGGATCATGGCGTTTCTTCCTGGCTTCCCGTGGTACATACTCCTTCCTCTTGCACTTCTCCTCGGATACGTTGCCTTTGCAAGTGATAGAAAAAAGAAGAAGACAATAGAGAAACAAGACGAGCTGGTGCAAAAGACGAAAGAAGCAAAACCCGAAGCCGTTGTTCAGGCAAAGCTAGAACCCCTAGAGCCGCTTACGTTGGAAATAGGATACGACCTCGTTCCCCTTGTGCAAGATAGCAATGGGCAAACCGAGTTGCTCAATAGAATATCGAGTATACGAAGAGAGGTAGGAGTAAAGCTTGGTCTCGTCATACCCCTTATGCGCATTCAGGATAACTATCTCTTAAAACCCGATGAGTACACTATTAATTTTAGTGGTGTTGAAATCGCACGGGCAAACATAAAAATCAATAAGTTCTTAGCAATACAAACGCCGAAGGTTCTTGCATCTGACGAAGAAGAGATAAAAGGAGAAAAGACCTTGGACCCTGCATTCTTGTTGCCAGCATGTTGGATTGATTCGGAACATTGTGCTAGGGCAGAAAAGCTAGGTTATACGGTAGCAGATCCGACCTCGGTCATTGCGACACACATTGCTACAATAATAGAGACGAATGCAGCAGAGCTACTAAGCAGACAGGATGTATCTGACATGCTCGACAATTTCAAAGAAAAGTATCCGGTCATCGTTACGGATGTCACGAAGGATCTTTCCATAGGGCAAATACAAAGAGTGCTGCAACGTCTGTTGCTTGAACGAATATCGATACGAAACCTTAGGGCGATCTTCGAGAAACTCAGCGATTTTGGTGCACTTACGAAAGACATCGATTTCTTGGTAGAAAAGGCTCGGCAGTCGTTAGCAAGGCAGATCAGTGGCCAGTATTCGGACGCAAGCAACACCTTGCATGTGTTCACCCTTGATCCAAAGATAGAACAGATGCTTATTGATACAAGGAAGGAAGGTGCATCTCAGGAAGCGATGCTTTCTCCAAACACACGGAGTCAGATCATCAATTCCATTGCTCATGCCTTTCATGGATTTAGAGAAGAACAGGCGAAAAGACAGCAAGGTGAAGCAAGTATAAGCCCAGTACTCGTAAGCAGTGAAATGGCAAGACCTATCGTGTATAAGTTACTTGGCATGTCACTAAACAACAAGCACTATAGTATACCCATTGTTTCTACATTAGAAATATCTGAAAATACCTCGTTATTTTCACTTGGAAGCATACAAATAAAAGAGGAGGAAACAGTTGAGTCAGTTGATGTATGATGAAGACGTAGTAATGTTTGAGGAATATTTTACTTCTTCAAGTAAGATAGAATACGAAATACGAAAGAAGTATGGAAGTCAGGCAAAAATATTGCAAGAAAAACGAATAGGGAGAGGCTTGTTGAGCTTTATCTTGCCTCCAAAAATCCAGGTGACAGGATACGTGGAGAACAAGCAGAAGAAGCAGGAAGAGGAAGTGCAAAAGAACATACTCAAAGAAATAGAATCTTTGAAGAAAAAACTTCCCGTAATTGATAGTGGGACAAACGCGAATTCTCCGAGAAAATTCAAGGGGATTCAAGCTGCCATGGAAGTGCTCGAAAAGAATGGCTTCGCCAGTGCTTGCATAGAAGATTTTCAAAATACCATGTTAGCAAGTCACACAGTCGAGGAACTAGAAGACAAGCAGACCATGCAGCAAAGCCTCGTCGCATACCTTGAAAAGCGAATACAGGTCTATGATGACTCGGCAGTAGAAAGAAAGCAAAAAATAATCACGTTGGTGGGGCCTACGGGAATGGGCAAGACAACGTGTATCATGAAGCTAGCGGCTAAATTACGGAACGAAAAGAAAGAGACAGATCAAACACAGGTGAGAATCATTTCTCTTGATTACTTTAAGGTGGGAGCGGAGGAGCAGATACGGAAGTTTGCTGATTTTGTAAAAATCGAATGCTACTCGAACAACGACTCAAGTGAGTTTATGACGTTGTTAAAAAAAGGGAAGAGACCAGAGGTTCTTTTTGTCGACACAGCTGGGAAGTCATCGAACAGTAAAGATGACTTGCTTACCTATAAGGATTACTTAGATTCATACGAGAAGAAGATGCACATTTTTCTTGTCTTAGCTGCAAACGTATCAGCAATTGATCTGAGTCATGCGATAGAGTCCTTTTCTGTGTACAATATAAGAGGAGTGATACTTACAAAACTAGACGAGACCCAGTGCCCTGGGCTTGCGCTTAGCGTTTGTATGCAAAAGTCCATACCTATAGCCTACATAAGCTATGGACAAAATTTAGTAGGAAAAATAGAGAAAGCAGAGACAGAACAAATACTAAAACGATTACATGGTTTGAAGTATGAAACAATAAAAGGATAGGAAAAAAATGGAAAAACAACTACAACAGTTACGAGAAGCAATGACGTCAGACAAGACAAAACTTTCAAACACACGAATAATTGCTGTGGCAAGTGGAAAAGGCGGTGTAGGCAAGTCAAACATTGCAACGAATATGGCAGTAAATTTTGCTCGTCAGGGTAAAAACGTTGTCTTGTTTGATGCAGATCTAGGTTTATCAAATATCAACATACTTCTCAAGGTCCTTCCTCAGTACAACTTAATCGATGTCATACGCAAACATAGAAAAATGAAAGACGTGCTTGCCGACTCTGGCTATGGATTTCAGTTTCTTGGAGGCACGCAGGGTTTTTCTGGGTTAGCAAACATAACCGATGTTATGCTGGATTATTTTGTACAAGAGATGATGACATTGTCCTTTGCCCATGTAATCATCATAGACACGGGTGCAGGCATAGGAAAAACAGTCACGAGTTTTCTGTCTTCTGCTGATGATGTAATCATTATTACCACCCCAGAACCGACTGCAATGGCGGATGCGTATGGAATCATGAAAGTCCTTGCGGTTGATATCGACACACAGCCAAGCAGCATACATTTAATTGTCAACAAAGCAAAAAACCACCAAGAAGGGTTGGAGGTGTCACAGCGAATAACACAGGCTTGTGAAAACATTCTTAGTATCAAGATAAGATATCTTGGTTCTGTTCCAGAAGATCCTTCCATAAACAAGGCGGTCATGCATCAAGTCCCCTTTTCGGTATTTAATCCTAAATCAAAGGCTACTGTAGCATTAAAAGCAATCATGCATAGATTACAAAACCAGGATTCAAAGCAGAGGAAGGGACTTTTTGGATTGTTAGAACGAATGATACTAAGGCAGGAAAATTAAGAAATGAGACAGCTCTTTTCTTCAATGATCTTTGGACTCGCTTGTTCTCTATTATCACTTGTTCTAGGGCTACTCTTTCGAGTCACATTTTTAACGGTGCTCTTTCGTGCAGGAGTCTTCTTTCTTGTTGGAGGCTTCGTTTTCTTTGTTCTTATGAGGATTTTCTCCTTTATGACTCCCGAGGTGGAAGAGGATAATCAAGAAGATACAGCGGGGGAAGAGTTTGAGGATGATACGGACAGCGTGAATGATGTGCAATTAGAATATGATCCTTTACAGTTCAATCAACTAAACATTGGAAAAGAAAAGAATTACGTTTCTCACAAGAAACAAACAGGGTCTGTTCAGTCAAAAAAAGAAGAAGATAAGAACAAGGACAGCAAGGACAGGGAAAACGATGAAAAAGAAGTTGCTATGTCGAACAACAAGAAAGATATCGTCGTTGACATACGTGGAAGGCAAGATATCGATGATATTCGGCATTCTGGGACAGATACGGGCGAGGATATACAAAACATTGAAACAAATGATGATAGTTCTCGCTCTAAAAACGATCAAATAGAGTATAATAATAAAACGGAGAAAGATTTGCATGAGGATTCAATCGAACGAACACTTGAAGTATTTTCAGAGCAGTCTAAATCTGAAGAAATGAACAGATCTGCAGAAAAAACAAGAAATGCATTTCAAAAAGATAGGGGAAGATTTGCAAATTCATTAAAACATTTGATAAATGATAATTAGGATTAAACGTGGACGATGAAGAAATAAAACTTTGGAAGAAATTCAAACAGACGGATGATCACGAGACCCGGAATATACTTGTGGAAAAATACGCTCCCTTGGTAAAATATGTAGCAGGAAAAATGTTTCAAAGAATGCCAAAGCATGTTGAGTTTGATGACTTGCTTAGTGCAGGAATCTTTGGGCTCTTCGATGCCATAAACAAGTTTGACATTACGATGAACGTACTGTTTAAGACCTATGCCGTCACTCGTATTCAAGGTGCGATACGTGATGATCTTCGTTCACACGATCCATTGCCACGATCCATACGACAGAAAATCCGAGAACTAGACGAAGTAACACAGATCTTACAAGAAAAGCTAGAACGAAGTCCAACAGAAGAAGAAGTTATCAAATCGATGAAGATAAGTCAGGAGCAATACGATAAGATCATGTCCTATGTAAGTCAGGCGTACCTTCTATCGCTTAACGATGTGTTGTTTACAAACAGTGATGGAGAGCAGATAACATATTTTGATCAAGTGGGAACCGCAAACGAAGATGCTCCGGAGTTTGCCTTTGCTGAACAAGATCTGATACGAGTTTTAAGATCTTCCATACAAGAGCTACCAGAAAGAGAGTTAAAAGTCTTGGTTCTCTACTACTTTGAAGAATTGACCCTAAAGGAGATAGGCAAGGTTCTAAACGTGACAGAGTCTCGTGTGTCTCAGTTACATGGCAGGGCATTGAACAAGTTAAAGACAAAGTTATTTAGTTATCGAAAAGGTGTATTCGAGAAATAGTAATGCTTGAGTTTAAGCAGTTTCATCAAAAAATACAAAATACTGTTCCCCGTTCCATATTAGAAAAGCCTGTACTTCGAGTGCATGCAAATACCGTTGAGGAAGTACAAGAAGAGGCAGTAAACTATTTTCATGTTCCAGTCAGTGATCTCCATTTTGAGATAGAGCGTAAAACATCGCGTACTTCGAGTCATAGCAAGAAATTCATGGTCCTTGTGTACCCCAAAGACAGCAACGTCGATTCCGATTCTGAGCACAGGGACGAAGATAGCAATGAAAACATGAAGGGGTCGGTGCATTTTAGAAAGGGTCTCGGAAGCATCCTTGTTTTAGTAGTTCCTCCCAAGGAAAATTTTGAACCGATAAGTTTTGAAGAAGCATTCTCCATGTTAAAGCGAAAAAATCTCTCGGATAATTATGATGAACCGCTTTTAAGAAAAGCTGTGAAAGAAGCCGCAAAAGAATGGGTGCGAATTGGCTCTTTTAGCTATAATCCTGTAGAAGATACAAGTTATACCATTACATATGACAGTGACGAAATCGTTGCATATATAGAAATATTTCGATCTGGTCCCTTTGGTAAAGACCCATCTTTTAATCAGATGAAAGACGAACTAAAAAAAGACGGAGTCGTTTTAGGCATAGACGAGGAGAGGCTAATGGAATTAGAACTTCGTCCTGTCTATGGCAAATCTATTGAGGTAGCCAGAGGTACCAAGGTAGAAAACGGAAAGAACGCATCCGTGCGAATCCATGATAGTGTACAAAAAGATTTTAAAAATTCAAAAACGAAGTCGATAAAGAAGGTTATTCTTACGGCAAAAAAAAATGAAATCGTAGCAGAAAAGAAAGCCGCTACCAACGGGATTAGGGGAGAAACAGTAAAAGGCAAGATCTTACTTCCCAAGCCAGGAAACGATGTTACCATGTCAGGAAACAAAAACGTAATCATAATCGGAGATAATACAAAGGCTATTTCAAAGTTAGATGGTTCTGTAAAAATAGAAGGCAACAAAATAATCGTAGAAGAACTATTGATTATCGATACTTCTTTGTCTCTAGAAACTGGGGACATAAACTTTCCTGGATCAGTTCATATACGAGGTGACATTTCTGATGACTTTACCGTTACTGTTGGTGCAGATTTACAAGTTGATGGAGGAATAGCCAACTCTATAGTAAAGGTTGGTGGCGATCTCAATGTCAATCGTGGAATTAAAGGAAAAGGAAGTGCAGAGATAGAGGTAGGGGGAAATCTAGTCACAGGATTCATAGAAGGGGCAAACATTAACGTATATAAGGATTGCATTGTAAATCAGGCCATCATTCTTTCAAACGTGTTTGCGAAGGGAAGGGTCATTGCAATTGCAGATCGAGGACGTATTATCAGCAGTCATATAACAGCAGGAAAAGACATTTTTGTTCGTGCTGTGGGTTCGGCATCTGGTCGGGGAAGTGTTCTCGAGATTAAGTCCTTGCCTGAATTGCGAAAATACTACGAAAAGCTACAGGCACAAAAAATAGAGAAGAGAAAAAAATTGAATAAGATAAATCTCTATCTAGGAGTAGAGGACTTACATGCGGTACAGAAGATCATAGAAAGAGAAAAAGCAAACGTAGATAAAGAAGAGATAAGTGAGAAAGAAAAGGTTATCATAGACACGGTACGGAAAATTAAAATCTTACAAACAGAGTTAAAGAGAATAACGGAGCAGTCAAAAGTATTAGCAGAACGTCTTGTGCAAGCAACATCGACTTCACGACTCTGCGTCATTCAACACCTCAAAACGGGAACAAAAATTTCTATTGATAATGCGAAACTACACATTAAGAATGACATGCAACATATTGTATTCTATCTTAAAGATGATAGAATTGGAGTAAGAGAATATAATAATCGTTTGGAAGGATCGATACTAAAAGAATATTAAAATGTTAAATAGTCATATCGTTCAAAATAATCTTGCTGCTTTGAATGCTGCCTCAAACGAGCACGATAAGATAAAAAACGAGTCTAACAAAAAGCAGCAAACCGTTCAAAACAAGATTGATGGAGACGTCAAGACACAAAACAGAGCAGTCACAGAAGCTAATCAGGACTCAAATCCTCAAAAAGTACTCGAGCAAGAAGAGGAAGGGAAAGAAAAGCGAAATGCAGGATCTTCACAAGAAGAGAAGCATGAACAGAACAAACGAAAATTCTTTAAGGACAAAAACAAAGGTAATATCGTGGATATAGTGTGTTAAGATGTCTTTTTTCTCTGTAGCTATTTTTTTTGTTTCTGCTGTCGTTATCAACATAATCATTACTTCCTTTTTACTGAGTAGGACCTACAACTCAAAGCGAATTGTGACAGAGATAGAAGAGACCATACAATCCCTTGTTGCAAACATTGACTCTGCAACAAACAAGCAGATACTGATAGCCGAAGAAAACATCAAGAAATTACAAGAAGAGCAGAAGAATGCGATGACGGTTATAAAACATCTAAAATCCTTCCGTTTGTCTCGTTACGATGACCTTGTGTCATTGCTAGATAAAGAGCAGAAGAAGAAGCAAAAGGTAGCAAAGCAAGGCAAGAAGAAGCCCTCGAAAGCCTTGCCTGTTCGTGATTCTCATTCAGAAGAAAATCTCTCTCGAGACGAAATAGAGCTTCGTAAATTTATAAAGACTTCCTAAGATTTTTTCATTCTAGATAGAGTGTGAGCTTATTCTAGATAGAGTGTGAGCAGCGTGTTTTCTTTTACCCTGCTTCCTGGTTCTGGGGACTGACGAACCACTATGCCGTTACCTTCTAGTTGTAGTCTGATCTTGCTATTGATAAACAATGGCCAAACCTCGCGTTTACTAAGCCCAAGATATGATTCATAGAGTTCTGGGATATGTAGTTTGATTGCTGATTTCTGTGCACGAGCAACTGTCTTGCTGTTCTCAAGATCCTTTTCTGGATGTTCTAGAAAACCTAGATACGGAAGAATACTGTTCAACATCTTTCGTATCATGGGAGCTGTGGTTCTTCCTCCATATATCTCTCCAGATTTAGGGTCGTGTATGGCAGAGTAGATGATAAGACGAGGATTATCACTTGGGATTATGCTCAATGTGGATGCAATAAAGGTATCCTTGGAGTACTCGTTGTTTTCTACGTCAAAAACCTGTGCAGTACCTGTCTTCGCAGATATTTGAATTCCTTCTGTTCGTAGTCTGTGGGCAGTTCCTCCCGGTGTGGTAGTAAGGTTCATCATTTTAAGTATCTGTGTTGCAGTCTCTGGTTTTAAAACCTTTCGTTTCTTCTCTGCTGATGATTTGTAGATGATCTTTCCTTCTGGGGAAACAATTTTTTTGATAAGCTGAGGCTCCAATAGATTTCCCTCGTTCGCAAAGACGGTAGCTGCCGAGACAAGTTGCATTGCGGTTACTGATATTTCCTGTCCCAACGCTATGGTGGGTTTAGAACGTGCAGACCAAGTGGAAGGATCTTTGAACACACCGCTACTTTCCCCCGGTAGCTGTATGTTTGTTTTTTCTCCAAAGCCAAAGGCTCGAAGATATCGATACAGTCTTGGAGCATCAATATGTTCCATGGCTCGTGAAATACCAACGTTGCTAGAGAACTTTATGATTTCTGAGCTTGTGATCACACCAGGATACCAAATGTCTTGAATGGTAAAACCATACCGAGCACTCACATACGGAGAACTTGCATCAAACCTACTATTTACGTTTATGTTTCCTGTGTCTAAAAGACTTGCAAGAGAGAAAACCTTAAATACACTTCCTGGTTCGTAGTTATGGCGTATGATTCTATTGCTGAGTTGCTCCTGTGTGTAGGTGTAGTAACGATTTAGATCAAAACTAGGAAGAGAAACATAGGCAAGTATTTCGCCTGTTTTTCCATCCATAAGTAAGGTAGTGATAAACGAAGACTTGCTCTCCTTCAGTGTTTCATATACGATCTCTTCTATGCTACTTTGCAGAATGGAATCTATGGTAAGGTAAATCGAATTCCCAAGTGTCTTGTTTCCCGTGCTTCGAAGTTCTGTATCAAAACTAGATTCGATTCCGTCCAAGCCTCGTCCCGCTTCACCAAAATAGCCAATAAGATGTGCAAGAGATTCGTTCCCTGGATATTTTCTCCAGGCCTTCTCCTTAAACTGCACCCCTACGAGTTTATTCTCTTTTTTCAGAGCAAGTATTTTTTCGTATTCTTCCTTTGAGATATGTTTTTTTACTTGTACATATTTATACGGATCAGAAAGTTTTCGATCCAATTCTTGATAGGGAATATCTAAAACACTTGACAGCGTTTGCAAGACCTCTTCTGTGTTTTCTGTGTCGATCAGACGGAGCCCCACGTTCCAACTGTTTACCTGCATCGCTAGGATGTTTCCTCTACGGTCAAAAATCGGACCCCGTTCTGTGTAGAGAGAGACATCCTGTTCGGTATTTTCCACGTAGTTTCTACGAAGTGCAAACGTTTTTACGGTGATAAGGGCGGGGAGCAGAGAGAAAAGACTAAAGATCACTATCCATACAAGGTTCTTCATTATCTGTACTAAATATCGTACATGAAAAAACATTGCTTAATAATTTTTTAGAAATGACGAATATTATAAAGAAAGAGAATATGGAATACAAAGAAGAAACTCCCAAAAACGTAAAAGATTCTCTCTATTATTATGGTGTTTCTTCAAGCGATTTTGATACGCTAGAGCAAAAAAATTCTAAAACAGAAAAAACGTTCACAGAAGACACAGATCAATTTTCACCATATCACTACCAAAAGCCACGTCCTTCACGTTCAATTCAGGAATCTCGGGTAATGCTTGTGCCATCTAGAAGGATGGAGACACAGGGTGCACAGAGTATGCTTCTCACGGTTTCGTTGTTTCTTCGTTCTATAGTGAGTCCTTCTCGGGAGATTCGTTTAGTCTGGTTCCTAGCACTCTCTCTTATCTCGTTTAGCATTGGATTGCTGTTGTGGGAGCAGATCGGATTGAGACAGTGGTACTATCAACAAGACCCGACACAGAAACTATCTAGGCTTGGAGAGTTTTCTCCACTCCAGTTTCAGGTGAGCAATGGAGCAGAACTGCCGCAGAATCAAGCATTTGCACAGGAACTGCAGATGAAAAGCTATGTCGTCGAGAAGGGTGATACCTTGCTAGAGCTCGCCATTCGCTTCAAGCTTAATGTCGACACCCTAGTCAGTGTCAACAATATCCAGGATGCGACACTTCTTCAATACGGTCGAGAATTGATTGTCCCAAGCAGTAACGGTATCATACACACGGTAAGCAGAAGAGACACCATTGGTGGTATTGCAAAAAAATATGATACGCCAGCCTCAGCTATTTTAGACATTAACGATGTAAGAAACGCACTTCTTGTTCCAGGTCATAAGCTCTTTGTTCCAGATGCAAGGCTAGACCAGTTTGAACTTGGATTGATACTTGGCACGGTGTTCTATTTTCCTACACAAGGGGTGTTGAGCTCTGGATACGGATATAGAATTAGCCCCATAACAAAGAGACGACATTTTCATGCTGCGATAGACATCGCCAACGTTCGTGGGACAAAGATATATGCGGCAGCAACCGGAACGGTAAGCTATGTGAGTGGGAATAATCCTATCTACGGAAAGGCAATAGAAATACGACATCCGAATGGGTACAAGACGCTGTATTCTCATCTTTCAAAGATATATGTAAGGAAGGGGAGTTTAATAACTCGTGGAAGCGTCATAGGGCTTATGGGGAATACAGGCTTTAGCACAGGATCACATTTGCATTTTTCTATTACCAAGGACGGAAGATCGGTAAATCCTCTCCGTTACGTCAAGTTTAGATAGTTAGCTCGCGCGCCAGTCCGCGCCGCGCGCCGTAGTACCTGCCACGCGCGGCGTAGTTTAGATCGCACTAGCTCGCGCTCTTAGGCAGCGCCAGCGCTCCCGTGACAATACTTGTATTTCTTTCCGCTCCCACAAGGGCAGGGCTCGTTTCTTCCAACTTTTTTTGGACTCTGTATTTGAGAGATGCTCGCAGTGTTCCTCTGCATTTGCCCAGCCCCCAGCTCAGCCCCGTGCCTAGCCGCCTGCCCAGCTGCCGTGTACCCAGCTGCTTGCTGCGGTCGTGCCCCCTGATTCCCAGAAGATAGAGCCGTGTTCTGAAACAAAGAGAAATTCTTGTGCATGGTCTGTGTCTGTAGGGTAGTTCTGCCCGTGTTCTGCTGTGGTGTGTGTTCCTTGCTGATGGACATGCCCACAAAGGTACGTAATATCCCATGAGATATTGTATTAAACATGGCGTTGAACAAGGTGCTAGCCTCGAGCTTATACTCAAGCAGTGGGTTTTTTTGTGCGTAACTTCTTAGATAAACAGCCTGTCGTAGTTCTTCTAGATTAGAAATATGCTTCTGCCATTGTATGTCAATCAGTTGCAGGTATTGAACCCGTATAAGTTCATTAAACATTTCATTCCCAACGAGTTCCTCTTTCTTTTGCAGATCATCGCAAAGTATGTGAGACAGTTCCGCTGTCGTTGTGGCAGCGCTAAGGTCACTTTGAGTATGAAAAGTAGTTTTTGCCACTTCGATAACTTCGTTCATGTTCGTTTCAGTTTTCTTGTCATCGAATTGACTTGTAAACTCTTCTAGGTTTTGCTTCATGCGATCTAGCAATGTATCCGAACCCAGAATCTTTTCTCGTTCGGTGTAGATGATGTTGCGTTGTGAATTCAATACAGAATCAAAATCAAGAAGGTGCTTTCTGATTTCGAAGTTTCTATCTTCAACGTTCTTCTGGGCTCGTTGCATGGTTCGTGTAATCAAAGGATGATAGAGGGGCTCGGAAGCATCCATTGTCTTTAGCATGAGATTTTTAAGATGACTGATGCCACCTCCAAACAACTTTAAGAGCTGGTCATCTAAGGACAGGTAAAACTGAGAGACTCCTGCATCTCCTTGTCTGCCACTTCTTCCTCGCAGCTGATTGTCGATTCTTCGTGATTCATGTCGCTCAGTTCCCAACACATAGAGACCACCTAGGGAACGTACTTTTTCGTAGTCCTGTCTCCACTGCTCGAATATGCTTTGGCGTATTCTTTGTTGTTCTTCCTGACTGTCTGTATCAGAGATAGTGTCCTGCACTTTAAAATCTGGGTTTCCCCCTAGTTTTATATCGGTACCTCTACCAGCCATGTTTGTGGCTATCGTGATTGAGCCAACTCTTCCTGCCTCAGCAATGATGAAGGCTTCGCGCTCGTTGTTTTTAGCGTTTAGAACATTGTGTTTTATTCTCTTCTTTATGAGTATTTCGCTCAGTTTCTCGGAGTTCTCTATGGAGGCAGTTCCTATAAGCATCGGCTGTCCCGTTTCGTGCACCGTTTGGATTTCATGTATTATGGCGTTCATCTTTGATGGTTCATCTACAAAGATCAAGTCCTGCTTGTCATCACGAATTACTGGTTTATTGGTAGGAAGCTCCACCACGTCTATGCCGTAAATGTTTAAAAACTCTTTTTCTTCGGTCACGGCCGTTCCTGTCATTCCAGAAAGCTTGCTGTACATTTTGAAGAAATTTTGAAAAGTGATAGAAGCAAGTGTCCTGTTTTGCACAGCGACCTTTATGCCTTCCTTCGCCTCGATGGCTTGATGGAGACCATCAGAGTATCTTCTTCCGTGTAAGACACGCCCAGTAAATTCATCAACGATTTCCACTTTGTTCTCGTTCATGATGTAGTCTACGTCTTTGTGAAACAATGTATGAGCACGAAGTGACTGTGTTACATAATGAAGATACTCAAAGTTTTCTATGTTTTGTAGGAGCCCTACAATGATACCCTGCCTATGAAGTATCTGTTCTATTTTCTTTGTCCCCTCGTTTGTAAAGGTTACCGCTTTGTTTTTTTCCTGTATCTTGTAATCGCCTTCAAGATCCGCTTCCTCTTCTGGATACTCTCCGGTTTCCTCGTTCTTCTTACACTCGCTTAGAAAAGGTATTACTGCGTTCGAATGTTTAAATTTTATGGTGTCATCTTCTGCCTGTCCGGATATGACAAGAGGGGTACGAGCTTCATCAATCAAAATAGAGTCAACCTCGTCAATGATGCAGTAGTGGTAGCCTCTCTCGACCAGCTTTTCCTTGCCGTGTCGAAGATTGTCACGAAGATAATCAAAACCAAGTTCGTTGTTTGTGGCATAGACGATGTCTTTGTCGTACATTTGCTTCTTAACATCATTTGATAGCGCGGGGACAACGTAACCAACACTTATTCCCAAGTAGAGAAAGACAGGTTCCATCCATTCTGCATCTCGTCGTGCAAGGTAGTCGTTTACTGTAACGATGTGGGTGGGGTTCCCCGTCAAGGTATTCAAGAACGCTGCTGCAGTGGAAGTAAGGGTCTTTCCTTCGCCTGTTTTCATCTCGGAGATTCTTCCTTGATGGAGGATAATGGCCCCAAGGATTTGCACGTCAAACATTCGTTCTTTTAGTACTCTTCGTGCTGCTTCTCGTATAAGAGCAAAGGCCTTAGGAAGTACGAACTCAAGGGACTTCTTTTCTTGCTGTACCTGCTGTCTGAGTTTTTCTGTTTCTTCTACACATTCTTGGGCTTGCAGTGTGCGGGCCCAATGTTCTAATTCGTTGATTTGAAGTAGGTAGGGGAGAATAGAACGTATCTCCGTACTGCTCTTTCTTGGTATATGTAAGGATTTTTTAAAGAGAGAAAACATGACTTCTTTATTATAAAAATTTATGGTAATATGTGAAAGTACTACCATGCATAAAATCGCAATAAAATTACTTTTTCCTCTGTTTTTCCTTGCTTTTCTTTTTTCTTGTGCTACTACAAAAAGAAATGAAGTTCATTTTGCTTTTTCGCTTCCTTTGGGGACATTGGATGGTGAATTTAATGTGTGGATAGACGGGACCTATGCGTTCCATCAAAGCACCTTAGGGATTGACAATAATATTTTTTATATTGCAAACGGCAATCGGATCATGCAGTTCTCGTCTCGGGGAATATTGCTGAACACGATCGACAAGAAAAAACTGAACAGGGAAATAGGAAACGTGCGTACATTTGCCGTTGATTCTCAGGCACGAATATACTTTACGAGTTTTGATCAGGGATCAGTGTTGCCTATCAGTGCAGAAGATGATTCCCTAGAGAAGGGCTTGAATCAGCTCCTTGTATATGATAGTTCGGGAAGCGTAGAGCATTATGGTCGGACAGGAAGACAGAGCTTTGACTTTACGGCCATACAAGAACTTCACAGTATTCGTGATGATCAACTCTTTGTGCTAAGTCTCGAGAAGCAAGGAAAGACAAGCTATTTGTTTGATTCAGAAGGACAGATAACAAACACTACGTTCTTTCCGAGCAATGTCTATCCACAGTATCCTTTTAACAAGAAAGAAAAAAATCGTTTTGGAGACGTGAGCGCAGTCGTTCCATCGTATGACGGGAGGCACCTATATGTACAAATCGATTACTACAACTTTCAAAAAGACGAGAACACCGATAGCATCCTACAGATAGAATTTCTAGACTCTCTTGTTTTCAAACTCAGTTTGCTAAGTGCCGAATACGAAGAGTACATAGATGTTTCCTATGCCTTCATAGAAAACCTGGAACTGCAATATGTAAATGCAGATTCGGAACTTTTCTTCTTTGACTTTTCTGTGGGAACAGACAGCGAAGGTTCTGTTGCTCCACCTAAGATCGTAAAGACAGATAGCTCAGGTGCCATCAAGTCGCTCCATGTTCTTGAACTGCCCAAGATTGATTTTATTGACGTGCAATATGCCATAGACAGGATGGGATACGTGGGAGGGCTTTTTCTTCAAGAAGAGAAGGCTAGTATTTATTGGTGGCAGGTAGAGGGGTTAACACCATGAAAAAACTTATTTCGTACAAGACAGCGCAGAAGATCGATAGCATCAGCCAACGAAGGTTTGCGATTCCAGGCATCGTTCTTATGGAGCGAGCAGGGCAAATCCTTGCCGACTATGTGGAAGCACGTTTAGAAAAAGATTCTGAACTCTATGTGTTTTGTGGAGGGGGAAACAACGGAGGAGATGCACAGGTGCTCGCTCGCGTCCTCTGGCAAAAGGGGTATAAGGTCTGTCTTGCCTTTGTACGAGAAGCAAAAACGGATCTCGCACGATTGCAGTGTGCCATGCTTAAAACGCATGCTGTGCCCGTTATCTCAGTAAAGAGTTTGTTGCAAAAGTTGCCTGTCTTAAAGGAAAAGGATTGGATAGTAGATGGTATATCCGGAATCGGGATTAATCGACCTCTTGATCAAAAAGAAATGGTATCTCGAATAAATGCAAGCAAGGCACGGGTTCTTTCCATCGATGTCCCTAGTGGACTTACAGAGAACATGAACCTAAACCATAGCGATCCGGTTGTGTTTGCAACGACCACGATCACCTTTGGGCTAGAGAAAATGGCGATGTATTATCCAAACACAAGAGATCACTGCGGAAGCATAGTATGTGCTAATCCTGGCTTTCCTGCGCAGGCCTTAGACGATGCCGATGCAAGTGCCTATCTTCTCGAAGAAGAAGATCTAAGACGCTCTGTTCCACCCATGCCAAATTACACGTACAAACACAAGCGAGGGGTACTTGTGGTGGCTGCAGGTAGCAAGGAAACTCCAGGAGCTGCTCATCTTGCAGTAGAAGCAGCTACGAAATCCTTTGCGGGCATGGTTTATGCCTTGGTAGACGAATCCATTGCAAATGGAGTTGCCATACGAAGCCCTTCGGTTATTACCGGTCTTTCTTTTGAAAACATCAAGAAAGCGCACGCCTTGGTCATTGGTCCGGGTTGGGGGACTGGTCGAGGAAAGAATTGTTTTTTAAAGTTTTTCTCAAAAAAGATACCGACTCTTGTCGATGCAGATGGGCTTTCATATCTGAGTGCGGTAAAACCGCAATTGACGACACAGGACAAAAAAGTATTTCTTGTCCTAAGCCCCCATGTGGGAGAGATGCAAGGTCTGCATGCAGGTCTTGCGAAGAACGGAGATCTATGGAAGGCTGGGAAATCGGTATCAAAAAAATACAATGCAGTGGTGATTGCCAAGAACTCGAGTACGGCAGTGTTCTTAAAAGATAGGATTCCGTACATCATAGATGGAAGCAATCCGGCACTTGCTAACGCGGGTTCGGGCGATGTCCTCAGTGGACTTCTCGGAAGCTATCTCGCGTATTGTACAAGCATGCTAGCAAAGGAAGGGGCCTGCCTAACGGAAAAAGAATTACATTATCACACCGCCCTTGCTGTTTTTTTACACACACGACTTGCACGGGACAGTTCTCGATACTTTTCTTCTGCAGAGTTGCTACTCGATTCGTTGCAGCACAACGGATTATCGCTAGAGTAGCAGCACTGTTGTAGCAGCACTGTTGTAGTAGAACTGTTGTAGTAGAACTGTTGTGGCAAATAGAGCGGCAGACCAGAGTAGCGGCACTCAAGTTTCAACTAAAACGTATATTGAATATATGTAAAATCGACATGAACTATTAATTCGAGTTCCCACGGTTTTCCCGATGCTACGGTAAACACCAGACGACTCACGGGATACTGTTCAACTTCGTTTACTTGTATTGTAGAAATTATTTCTTGTGTAAGATCGTACATGATGTTCCATGCGTAGACCCTCTCGTTCATTAATCCTAGACCAGGAAGATTCATTCCTCCTCCAGCTGGAGACGGCATCGTAGTGCCTGTATTGCTACGAAGAACTATATCGCTTGTTGTTGTGCCCTCGACGGATAATATCGATTGGTGTTTTCCTCGTTCTCGTGCTGAACTTACTATCGAGTTTGTGCTTTCTAAGGAAAGGTTGATTTCTTGAATCGTTTTGTTTCCTTCTTTGCGCAACAATGGAGTTTCTTCGTTGCTTGTAAACGTGGTGCTGCCATCGCCGTTTGCGCTTAATCGAAGAGATAAATCAGGGTATGCATGTACATTGACAGAGGTACTGCCAAACGTTATGACTTCGTCTGCTCCGGGAAATGATCCTAGTTTCGTAATTCCCAAAGTAAAACTACCCTCCTTGCTGATAGTAAATGCACCGCTAAGCCTATCCACAATTATTTCCGCTCGTTCGTCTTCTGCGAAATCGCTGGTAGAAGTCGTCCAGATGTAGTTGTAGGTTTCGGGTTGAGATATATTGTCACCTTCCTCACGAAGCACGGTAAACGTTCCTGTGCCGACTCGTAATAAGGAGCTGTTTGCAACAATCCTACTGGGCTCGATTAGGGGAAGAGTACGGATTCTAATTGTTTCTGAGAGAGTTCCCGAGAGAGAATCAAGTTCTAGATTGATGATAACATCAAGTCCGTCTTTTGAAAGAAGCATAAATGTCGCAGAATCTTTATGTGTACGAATCAATGAAAGGGAATCTTCTGGATAAGACCATTGGATTTGATTTGTATGAGGAAGAGAAGTTTCGTAAGGAATTATCGTAGCATCAAGGGTGAACGTATAGCCGTAACCTATAGCATGACTTGGAGCACCCGTGACCTGCATCGATTGTGCAGGATTATCTATGTGAAGTGTAAGGGTATCTGTTATGGTATTGTTTTCTTGGTTTATGATAGTCGCATTAACGCGTACTTCGCCTGTGCCGATGTTTTTATATTTTCCCGTAAGCTCATCAATAAGCAGTATGAATGGATTATCAGATGTCCAACGAATAATAGCATCGGTGTAATTTGCTGGTGTTATTGCTGCGGTCAAGATTCCAGATTCGCGAGTAAGGAGAGACGGTGGTGGCTGTATGCGGATTGTCTCTGCAAGGATGGGGCTTTCTACAACGGTAATTGTTTGCTCTTGTGATGAAAGAAAGAAAGTATCGGGTATATTTTCTAAGTCGGTCATGTCGGTCATGTCGGTCATTTCTCCTAAGAATGCAACGACAGTTGTCTCACCAATACCACGAGCTTCGTATGCGCCAGTGCTCGGGTTTTCTATGCTTATAATATCGGGATCGTATGAAATCCACTGTATTGAACCACTGTTGTGTCTTTCTGGAGATACAAGAGAATGAAAGGTGCCAGTAGATCCTAGAGTTATAGTGGGAGAGATAAACGTTTGTATCTTGTCTGCAGGCCCAAGGATGATAGCGGGAAAGTGCGATTGAACGCTATTTTGCTTTCCTATACTAGCAGTAATGATTACTTCGCCTGTTGTGAGGGCATGGAATATACCGGTATTAGCATCGATATCTAGTATACTTGGCTCATTAGAACTCCATTGTATTTGACCGTCTGTGTGGATTTCTGGGGTTGCGGTAGCTGCAAACAGTCCTAAACGCGACTGTGACAAAAAGGATGGTGAGTAATCAAAGTGTATCGATTGAGCAGGCACAGGAATATCTGTGATTGTGATGAGGGTCGAAGTGGTCTGCGTTATTATAGTACCCTCTGACTCTAAATACGTGTTTGCGGCAACGATAGCACTACCGTTCGCGATTGCTTCGTACGTTCCTGTAGTTTCTTCTATGATCAAGATCTCAGGCATCGAGGAGGACCAAGTGACAGAGGTTTTTCGTTCTTCTTTATCATCATCGTAAGCGACAAGTGTACCAGTATCTTTAATGAGTAGGTATGTTGGTGCGTTGATGATGCGTAACGTTGTTTTTTTTCTAGGAAGAAGAGGTAATTGAGTACATGCAAAAGAAGAAACGAGTGCGAGTACAAGAAGAGTAACAGAGCATATGTTCTTTAGTAACGAGAACATAGAGCTACTCTTCTAATCACGTGTGTGTTTTTTTTTATTAAATATAAAAACAACAAATACAAATACAGATGAGTCTTCTTGTAGGAAGGAACTCAAACTCTACATATACTTTCAGTTCCACTTCCCAAGGTGTTCCTTCACTAGTAATGAAATAGAGAGGATGTGCCAAGAAAGGAAACGAATCATCTTCTGAGGTAATTTCTGGCAAAACGCTACGAGCGACATCTTCGTCGAGTGTAAAGTTTAGGCTAAACTTAGATGCTGTGTAGTTTTGTTCGATAGCTTCTCCTAAAATGTCAACAGAGGCAATGCCGATCAAGTCGGAGTCTGATGGTGATTCTGGCCTAGAAACATGTCGTGCTGGAATCTCCGTACTTATGACTTGTATCTTAGAGTTAACAGCCTTTGCACGATCTACTGGATCTACAGAGGCTTGGTTACTCGTTTGCAATCCGACAACGAGTGTTTGTTTGTAAACTCCATTTTCATAGTAAACGCTTCCTGATCCTCTTATGTTTGAGTAAGTGTCTTCAGAACTGAACCATTTGCGTAATCCTCCAGAATTATCATCGGCAATCGTCTCGACAGAAATATCAGGAAAAACAACTAATCTGTCGGAAGTTTCTCCCATGTCTACAACGGTACCTGAACCAGGCACTGTTCCCTGTTTCAGAACGGTAAGGGTAAAAAGCCCTTCACGTATGAGATGATATTCACCTGTTACAGGGTTCAATTCTAAGTTTGCTCGGTCTTCTGTTGGATACTCGGATGTGCTGAAACTCCAAACATATCGGATGTTTTCTAGACCCATGTTATTGTTAGGATCGTCTGTAGCTAGTTCAATCTCGAAAAAGCCTCTATCGGGTACCGTCAGAGGCACAGTAGTGGCAAGAGAGTTAGCATTTGTTTCGATTAGAAGGGTAGAAGAAATTCCCAAGGTCTCTAACAACACGGTATCAGAAATAGAATCAACTGCTGCCATTATAGAAATGGTTTCTCCTTGTTTTGCAAGGACCCGAAACGTTGCAGAGCTGTTGCTTGTTTGATAAAGTAACTCAAGTTCTGACTCTGGAAATATCCACTGTATCGGCCCTCTGTACTCAATCGTAGGCACGGTTGTTCGAAGAATAGTAGAGAGAGAGAATACGCTATTATACGTTAAAGTTTTTGTGGGTAGAGCGATAATTTCTATGGAGAGCAACGTGGGGCTTTCTATATCGAAAGTAAAACTATCTGTTTTACTTTGAGCTCCGTCACCTACTGTTGCGGTAATGATTACAGTACCCTCATCGAGTGCTCTAAAAAGACCAGTTATACTATCAAGTTGTAGTATGTCTTGTATGAGATATGAACTTCCTTCAGGAGTGCTGGCGGACCATTGTATTGCCCCTGCTGTATGGGTAGCAGGAAGTACGGTAGCAGTAAAAGTACCTGAGTCACGGATTATCATCGAAGACGGAGGGTCATCGATGCTGATAGATTCTGCATTGACGAATGTATCGGTAACACTTATGATTGCAGTGTCGGTATGAAACGTGGTTGCTGATGGTAATGCTAGCATAGCAGTTACGGTTATGGTAGCCGTACCAGATGAACGTGCCTCGTATTCTCCAGTATCTAAGTCTATATTGACAATAGTAGGATCTGAAGAAACCCAACTAATAACGGTAATATCATTTGCAGGAGCTAGGATTGCGTTTAAAGTACCTGTTGATTGTATAAGGACGTTTTGGGGTGCGTTTACTATGGTTATACTTAACGTTGTGTCTGAACTGGTTAGAATGGATTCGGTATTAGTTAATATCGGTTGAGAACAGGATACGGAAATAAAGAAGAGGGAAAGTAGGACTACTGTGAATCTCTTGATCGATAGAAAATAAGACATAAAAAACCTCCTAGTAGTTTTGTATTCTTCTTAAATGCTTATCGGATTAACAATAAAGTATTAATTCAATATGTTTAGCAATATCTTCTAAAATAGTACTAAAGTTTCGATTGTTAGTCAAGCAATTTATATGTAATAATGCGTCTTCCATGCGTCTGGTTTTGCATGATATTGTCGATAAATGAGCGATCGTTATAGACTTGTTTTTTATTGCTGTGTGTGATATGCTTATAAAGGTATATAAGGTATAGAGGAGAACAACATGGAAAATCAAATTTTCTTTTTTTCAGCATTATTATTAATCATTTGTGGGGTTTTCTTGTCCTATAACAAGTTTGCCAGCTATATAAAACTAGACAAGATATTCTTAGAGGATTTCATCAAAAACAAGCATATTGGAATAACCATAGGCGTGCTTACGTTGATATTTGGAATTCTTGCATTATTGCAACCCGTGGGTTCTTTAATCTTCTTAGGTGACTTACTTCCCGCACTTTTTGCAATAATAGGGGGAATTTCTCTTATTGCAAGAGAAACGAGCATTGAATACAAGAAAGAAAACAAATTTCTTCTTTGGTTTCAATCCTTTGTCAATACGAATATTTCTGTGATAGGGCTCCTTATGATGGCAGTTGGTCTGCTACACGCTATATTTCCCACACTCGTCCTCCTTTAGCACTGATCTCGCCCCCTCATTCCGCAAAGCTCGCCCCAACTTCGCCCAAGCACCCAATTTGACCTCAGCTCGCCCCCTAATTCCCCAAAGCTCGCCTCCAGCTTCGCCCCCTCATTCCCCTCGTGTAGTTTTTGTTAAAATATGCTCGTGTCATTGTTTTTTGTACCGATATTTAGAGCATGGAGAAACAGATAATACATGATTTTGAAAGGGCTTTTCAAAATCTTCATTCGATATTAGTGGACGCAAAGGTCTATTATAAGGAGCTTTTTAATTCTATGGTGTCGGGTGTCGATATTTCAAAGAACTTGGAATCGGATTGTTATGCAATTCAAATAAGCACGTTACGAAAAGAACTCCATTTGAAGCAGGCAACGCTCAGTAATGCGTACGAAGACGATACAAGAATATATTCTGTTTCAGAGCTGTACGGTATTCTAAAAGATGAATTTTCTATAGATATTGTTCAACTCAGTAAGAAATGCCTTGGTCTCTACGATGAACTGCAAAGTTTTACGAAGGCGATAGAGCTGTTTTATGCAAGCAAAGTAGAGGAATACAGAGATTTTTTTGAAAAAATATATAAGGATATGAACAAGGATACAGGGTATACCAAAGAAAAAGAAGACATCTCAAGAAAGGGCGGTCTTCTGATATCCGCAAATGCCTAACTCAAGGAGGAGCTTATGCAATCTACATTTAGTGGAGTGGAGATAGCGAAGAGAGGAATCTTAGCGCATTCTCAGCTCTTACGTACCGCAGGTCACAATTTAAGTAACATAAATACACCAGGTTATTCCCGACAACGGGTAAACTTGGCTTCATCTATCCCGATCTACATGGCTGGTCCCATGCGTGCAGAGGTTGCGGGACAGATAGGGCAAGGGGTGGACATACAATCCATTCAAAGACAAAAAGATGAACAAATAGCAAATCAAATCGTGCAGCAAAGTCACAAGCAAGGATATTGGAATACGAGAAGCAAGTACATTGGAAAGTTGGAAGACATTCAAAACGAGGTGGGAGAGAGTTCACTGCGAGGTGCCTTTGACAGATATTGGCAGTCGTGGGAAGAATTATCGCTCTATCCCGAAGAGATGTCTGCAAGAATTCAGCTTGTAGAACGTTCAGAAACACTTGTAGGTTTGATACGCGAACGTTCTGATCAGTTAGACCAGATCCAGACCATGGTACACTTGGAAATCGATTACACCGTTTCGAAGACAAACGAACTAGCGCAAGAGATAGCCACGTTAAACACCGCCATACAGCAGGCAAAGGCAGTGGGTGACATGCCGAACGATCTTATGGACAGAAGGGATCTGCTTCTCGATGAACTCGCACAGTTGGTAAACATAACCGTTGACTCACGAGACCCTGACGAACTCATGGTGCATACAAACGGGAAAATACTCGTACAAGGAAAAGTTGCACGAGCATTGGTTTTTCAGCAGGACACCACAGTCGCCGTCCCGACATACGATGTATATTGGAGTGACACGCAAGACAAGGTGGATAGAACAGGGGGAGTGCTCTCGTCTCTTTTGGAACTGCGAGACGTTGATATTCGTCAAGAGCAGCAGAATCTCAATACCTTTGCAGTTACCATGATTCACAATACGAACGAGCTACACAGAGAGGGCTATACGCTTAGCAATGAGACAGGGCTTGACTACTTCGTAGAGAGACCTGCAGTGTTGAACGCTCTTGGGAACTATGATTCAGATCTTGATGGGGCCTTTGACCAAACGTGGATATACGGTGTGTCGGGTCAAAACAGTTTAGAGCTCAGTCAGCAAGTTGGCTTTGCGGGAACGATGACTCTTCCGGGGCGGGCAGCAGACGAGACCGTGGAAGTTGTCTATAACAGCACAGACACGGTTCAAGATGTCATAAAAAAGATAAACGCAAGTTCTGCCGAAGTGGTGGCATCTTTGAACACCGAGAATCAGCTGAGTCTTCAGGCAAGTGCAGCGACAGATCCTGTTAACTTTGATTTTGTCATTCGTTCTTTAGAAGACAGCGGTCAGTTTCTTGTAGGATACGCAGGCATCTTGCAGCAGACTGGAGCAGCAGGAGCATTTACTTGGCAAGAAGCAAATGCAACTAACACCTTGCAGGGCGGTAGCTTTACGGTTGCGCCTTTTCTTAATCCCGCTGCGTCGTTTGAACTCAATCCAGCGGTAGCCGTTGATCCAAGACGAGTTGCTGCAGCAGAAGCAGACGTAAACGGAGTCTTTAATCCTGGTGACAACAGAGTAGCCCTTGAAATAGCAAACATTCGAATTCGAGATCTAGGGCTTGCAAACGTAGAATCGTACGACACCTTTTTTTCACACAGCATTGCAAACATAGGGGCAAAGGGGCAGGAAGCGGAAGTTCTTTCTCTTACCCAAAATCAAATAGTAGAGAACTTGCGAGAACGACAGAGTGAAGTAAGTGGCGTGGATCTTGACGAGGAATTGCAGGATCTTGTAAAATTTCAAACCGCATATCAAGGTGTGGCACGGTTTTTAACAACATTAGATAGCATCTACGATGTCTTGTTATCGATTTAAGGAGAGTAATATATGTTAGGCAGAGTATCATATTTTCAAACACATAGAAACATACGGAGTGGGGTTCAAGAACAGAAAAAAAGTGCAAGCAAACTTTCTGAACAACTGAGCTCGCAAAACAGGATTCAGCAATTGCGGGAGGATCCTATATCAGCGGCCCATGGAGCGAAGTACATGTCGCAGCTTTCAAGAAAGGAGACCTTCTCAAAGCAGAATCGTCGTGCCTATGATTCTTTGCAGCTGAGTGAAGGATATATGCGAGAGATGACCGAGATACTGCACAAGGTTCGAGATCTTGCTGTGGAATCTGCCAATGGCACGTACGAAGCAAAGGATAGAAAAAACATGGCGATAGTCTTGGATGAATATATTGATGAAATGTACCAGGTTGTAAATGCAAGAGACTCGGACGGAAGGTATCTTTTTGCAGGTGCCGACACCACATCACCACCGTTTTATGCATTGCGAAGTTCTGCTATCTCGGGATTGCAGGACAGCATCACTTCGGTGGAGTACCTTGGGTCAGATCTCGCGGTGGAAACACGGATCTCAGAGCAGGAGTCAGTTACGGCCTCTATCCCGGGATCAAAACTTATCTGGACAGGAAGCCCTAGGATTTATGGAACTTCCGACCAAAGTGGTTTTGTCCTCCAAGCCGATTCAAGTATTTATGCCAACGGCAAAGAGATATCTTTTACTCAGGGTGATACATTGCCCGAAGTAATACAGAAGATCAATACTTCGGAAACATCCATCCGTGCATTTCAAGCGCCTATCACCGGGGAAATCGTATTAGAGGGAAGCAACTCAGAACAGCTTTGGTTAAAAGATGTTACTGGCACCGTGCTCCAAGACTTCGGTATCATCAATGACAACGATGCACCATACAACGTCGCAGGGGATGCAAGTAAATTTGATGAAACGCTTTTTACTGCTCTCATAGATTTTCGTAATAGTTTGGATCAAAACGACAATGAGGCAATAGGGGGAAAGGTGCTCGGAGCAATAGATCGTTCGATGGACTCAACGTTAGAAAGTCTTGCAAAGGTGGGGGCTGTTTCGGAACGTTTGGACATCGTGTACGAGAGAATAGAATCAAAAGATATCCTAAACATAACGGCACAGATTAATGATGAATTGGCGATAGATTTTGCTGATCTAATCGTAAAGTGGAGAAGTCTAGAACAAGTACAGCAGGCTACGTTTGCTATTAGCAGTCAAATCATGAGTACTTCTTTGTTGAATTACCTAATATAAAAAAAATATCAATTGGAGGAATATATGCACACAGATGGACAGATGCTTCACACAGAAGACGAAGGACTCGTTGCACTAAAAGAGAGAGAGGATGTTCTTGAAGAAAATCTTGAAGAACAAGAGGGGGAGAATCTTGCTGCATCTGCGAGCAAGATCATTCAGGTGCAGATACCGCTTGGGCTTATTGGTTTTGAAGACTACACAAATTTTGTCTTTGAACTATCTGCCGACAATCCTGTGGTAAAAATGCAATCGGAGGACAGCAAGGATTTGATCTTCTATTTGATAAGTCCTTTTGACGTGCGAAAAGACTATCAAATCACCCTAGAAGAATTTGATTATCAGACACTCAAAACAGACAATCTCGATAACGTGCTGGTTTATTCGATACTAACTCTACACAAGGATTTTGAAAACATATCGTACAATCTTCTTGGCCCCATATTACTCAACGTCACGAACAACATTGCAAAGCAATGCATCAATAGTGGTTGGAAGACCAAATATCTGTTGAGTACGGGCGAAGAGATATCGTAGTAATCCACAAATACAGAGAAAAGTAACCCACAAACACAGAAAGAACACCATTATAATGTAAACGAAAACCATAACTTGCATTATAATGGATACATGCTTATATTGACTCGTAAAAAAGACGAGGTTATTGTAATCAACGGTACTATCAAGGTGCGAATAGTCGATATTAAGTCAGACGGTGTTCGAGTAGGGATAGAGGCTCCAAAAACAGTCAAGGTATACAGACAGGAACTCTGGGATAACATACAGGCGGAAAACATCAAAGCAGTGGAAGCAGTAGAAGAAGCAAAAGAGCAAGATCACATGGAAGTGGCCACAAAGGTCGGAGAGAAGATAAAAACCAAAGTTGACATAGAGGAAGAACTCCCCCCAGAAAACTAGCGGGGAGCCCGCGAAACGCTAGGCTAGCGCAAAACTAGCGGGGAGCCCGCGAAACGCGAGCGGAGAACTAAGTCTTTTGCGCCGGTTCCTGCACGGCATTTTTCATGTAGATAGGACTGCAGTGTGGGTCGCAGAAATCCTCTTGTATTGTTTTCGCCATACCTATGTCGGTAAGCACGTTTGCTACGTGTCTCCATGGCAGAGCAGGAAGCACAATGTTCTGCTGAAGAGCAGCAAAATCATTTGTCAGTTTTGCATGGACTTGCTGAGCAGCTGGGCCTGCAAGAAATATGCGAGGATGAGTATCGCGTGCCTGCATCAGAAAGCGGGCAATGTCCTGTGTGTTCTGTAACTTGATCGATGGGCTTGCATTAGCATCCTTTTCGTGGAAAGAAGAAAAATAACTATTACTGCGTGCATCTATTACGGAAAACAAGGGGTCGAGCTGTTGGTATGCGTGTTGTATTATTTCAAACGTGCTTGCCCCTACAAGCTTGCACTCCGTAAGCCCTGCACAAAGTCCCTTTGCAAAAGCAAGGGAGGATCGAGTGCCCGTAAAGGATCCAGGGCCTAAGCAGACACAGACGGCCGACAAGTTCTTATAGTTCCCAGAAGATTTTATTCGTAATTCTTCACAGTACCGAGAAAGGAGTTCTGATTGGCTATGTCTCTCCTCGTTGTTCTGAAAAGAAAACGCAGAAGAACAAAGTATCTGAGCATCCGAAGAGAATCGAGTCCAGCACAGTTGCATCTGCCTGTAGTGACTGCAGTCAATGCTAAGAAGCTCCTTGTGTTCTATGTCTTTCATCGTTCCTTCTGTGTAAAGAAAAGATATCGACGAGTCTCGTCGACTATTTCAAAGCGAATGGTGTAAATCTTTATATCGAACGTATCAAAAAAAGATGCTTCAACACGTTCTGGCCACTCAAAAAAATACATGCTGTTCTTGTCTTTTATGATATCAAGTTCTAGCACCTCTGTTTCGTTGTGTAGTCTGTAAAAATCAATATGATACACAGCAGTAAGTGATGATGAGTAATCGGGCACTTCCTTTTGTGCGGGATATTCGTTGACAAGAGAATAGCTAGGGCTGCAAAAGTCTTGCTCTGTTTGTAAAAGATTTAGATGTTCTAGGCAATATTTGACAAAGCATGATTTCCCCGCACCTACGGGTCCCTGAAGAAGTATCAGCGAAGGAGTATGTTCGATATAGTCCAACCAGGCCTTCGCAAGAAGGCTGCTTTCTTCTAGAGATTGAGACAGATGTCTTTGCGCATCGAAGTTCTTGTGTCTTTGCGCATCGAAGTTCTTGTGTTTCTGTTGCTGATCTTGGTTCAATTTTTCTTGGTCTTCGGAGAAAACTCATCAAGAAGGCGACGTGCGTAGTCTTTTACAAGAGGGCCGATGTCATATTCTATCGTGTCTGCAACGCTAACCCAATCCTTGCTTTCTATGGCACGATGGAGTTCTTCCCATAGGGAAACAATTTTTTTTGTGATCTCATCGCATAACTGCTTCCATAGCGGTACGTCGGTGCAGTAGGATGGAGGATTTTGGAGCACATGAATCCAGAGCTGTATAAAATCAATGTAGTTTCCTATGGTCTTTCGCACGGCTCCTTCTTCGCTGTTATGAATGTTCTGTGTAAAAACTTGCAGTTCTGATATTTGCTGAATCACGGTCTTGCTTATGTCAAGCCAGTAGCTGTCAAGATCTAGGAGTCGTTCTCTTCGTTCTTGAAGAAGGTCTATACACTGTTGTAAAAGTTCATCCGCCTCTTGGGAGTACTGTATGTGGGGTTTTTTGTCTAAAAGCCCGAGAAGATGAAAGGACTTGTTTAGTATGGTTCTGAGAGGAAAATTCAAAGGTCGAAAGCCAAGACTGATACTGTCAATGGTGTTCTGTATCTGGTAGAGGTCATGGACTAGGGTGCTTTCTTTAAGGAATTCTTCTTTCTTTTTTCCCTCCTCTTCGTCAAGTTCTTTATGGTTAAACGAATAAAGCAAGCGAAGATAGGTCTCACAAGTCCCAAGTAATTTAAGACGAGCAATATAGGGGGTGTCGGCTTCTAGGTGCAAGGTTTGTATGGAAGGAATAGGAAGTTCTTTCCATGAGGCATCAGAGTAATCGATGCTTTTTCCGTTTACAAGTGTGGAAACAATAACGGCCCCAGATTTTTTTACCTGTACTTCTACAGAATCGAGTACTTCGGAAAGCTTTTTTTCTTTCTCCAAAGTGATGTCCATCTTTTCGTTGTTAACGTAAAGTTCCATACGTCTATTGTAGCGATTTTTATCTCTTGTTGCTTGTTCTTTTTTGCCCTGTCGGCTCGGCGACTATCGGCGGCTATCGACTTGCCCTGTCGGCTCGGCGACTATTGACCAGAGAAAGTGTTGAGACTTTTCTGAGTCTGTTCTAGCTGGTACACCGATTGTTCCACTATCCCGTATTTCCTTCGAAGATTGGATTCCGTACGCTCTAGTTTTGAAAGGTAGCCTTGTCTTCTGCGTTCTTTTTCATTTATATCTCGTTCTAGGCTACTCTTTCTTTGGGAGACAACACCGTTTCCCTGCACATAGCCGTCTAGTAGTTCATAGGTAATGAATGCGATGCCATAATCTATCGTAAGATCCGAATCTCTATCGCTCGCAAAAAGCTGCTTTATGGAAGAAAAATCATCGCTTAATGCTCGTTCGAGTTTTGTTTGATCGATGTTAAGGTATTTTCGGCTATCACTTGAGGCGTTTCCTTCCGAGCTCTGTTCTATGCCAATGGAACGAAGAGAGGATGTTTGGTTGGCGTCTGGACTTGTATATTGCTGAACCAAGGCTCTTTCTAATGAATTGATAAAACGGGTCAGCCCGTAATTGCCGCTTAGGGCTCCAAGGTTTTCTGTTGCCCGTTCTTGTTCGGAATCTGAGGCAAAACTGATGTCACTAAGAATGAGCGGATCGTTTTTCGAATAGATAAGAAGTTTTTGCATAAGTTGATTATACGTTCCGACAAAGAAAATAATGTCCTCTATGATTTGTTCGGTGTCTTGGGTTACCGTGATGTTGACTAGATCTTCTGATGGTCGTTTTAGATTGAGCGTTAGCCCAGGAATAACATCTGCGATCGTGTTGTCTTCTCGTTCTATGTCTAGACCGTTGAAGCGCAAGATGGCGTTTTGGGCACGACTGAGTGGGTTCTTAGGAACGGTCTGTGTTTCAGCACTCTTTTGTGAAAGGGAAGCCTTTACAAATTGCAAATCGTATTCGGTAAAGGGGTTTAAGACCGTAAAGACCAAGTCGGAAGCTTTTTGCACGTCAGACAGTTCGAGATCTAGGCTTATGGTATCGCCTAAAAAAACACGAGAGCTGTTGATGGAGTAAAGCACTGTTTGTGTAGCTTCGTGGATGAGTATGGGCAGGTCTGGGCTATCGAGTTCATATCGAAAAGAACGAGCATTGCTTGAAGGCACTGATACATCATCAAGCTTTGCCTCAAGAGGAGGGCTAGCGGTGTATGTCTCGTCTGTCTCCTGTTTTTCTTGCAGAAGAAAGGAGAGGGAGAGTTGTCCATCTTTTTGCAGAAGAGAAGAAACTCCACTGATCTGCACTGTCCCCAAAGCGCCAGGAAGAAGACGGAGTACCGCTTGGTTCTTTTTGGTTTTTTCTGCATCAGCAAATAGCGTGGGGTCGCTTAGGGCTTCGGAAACCTGCGCTGTACTCAGCGTGAGAGGGATCTCGGTCGTGTCCTGTGCCTGGGTAATTAGTTGAATGTCTTTTGCAAGCTTCTCGAAACGAGAGGATAGTCGCAAGCCGGATTTCTTGCCTAGCTTTAGTGATTCTAGTAAGAGAACGGATTGTGTGTCCTCGGTTCCTTTTTTGAGTATACTTGCCTTTACGAGATTTTTGCCCTGTACGTTCAGTTGCTTTACAAATTCCTCAAGCGATACTTCATCCACAGAAAAGCTTACGCGTTCAGTGCCTATGGCGATGGTATACGATCCCTTGCTAACGGTATAGTCAATGGGCAAGTTTTCACTAATCCATCTGTCTGCCGAAGCTATCTGTTGAACTTCAATGGGAAAGTTACCCGAAATGGCAGCTCTACTGCTTGTGGCCGTGAGTATTGCTGGGTTTTCACTTGTAACAGCAAAGGTATCAAAGGAATTATCAAACGAGTACAGACCTCGTGCAGCGCTCTGGAAACTCTTCATGTTGGATTCAAGATCTCGCCATAAAGTAATTTGGTTTTGAGCATCGCTAATGTCTAGTTCGAGTCTTTCAAGGGGAATTCGCTCTGCCTTTAGAAGGTCTTGAATAAGTTTTTCTGTGTTGATTCCTGAGCTTGATGTAAAGTTACCGAGTGGAGAATCCATATGATATTATCATAATCGGAATAAGAGAAAAAATCTAGAGTATAATCGGTGTAATTTGATAGATATAATCGTATAATCGATAGAAAACAAGGGGGAAGGGGGGGACAGCGAAAAAACTGGGCGTGTCAGTGGATTTGATTGCTTGTGGGTAGTAATAAAATCGGGGAAGGAGCAAGTTCTTTGTGCTTGCTAAGAATACAAAAAGGCACTGTGTGGATACAGCACCATTTTGTAAAATTTAATATATGTCTTAATTAAAGGAGTGCAAGAATATTCTGAGGTGCAGCGTTTGCCTGCGCTAACATAGAAAGACTTGACTGAGTGAGTATTTGCGAACGAACGAATTCGGTAAGTTCTTTTGCAATATCAGTATCTCTTATTCGAGATTCAGCTGCTTGAAGATTTTCTGCTCCAATATCTAAGCCTTCTTTTAGGTAACCTAATCTACTTTGAAGTGCTCCTAGGTCAGCTCTTTGCTTTGTTATTTTGTCAAGAGCGGTGTCCACTCGTGCGATAACAAAGTTAGCGTCTTCAGAATTTTGGATTTGAAGAGAAGGAAGTTGTTCTTCGTCTTCTACAAGCCCAAGAGATTTTGCGGTTAGTGCTGATATGTTTGTTTCCACATACTGGTCAACATTTGGACCAACATGAAAACGAACAGCAGTACCAGTTTCTGCATCAAGGAGTCCTGTAAAAAGTTGACGTCCATTGAATTGAGACTGCTTTGCAACTCGATCTACTTCGGCAACGAGCTGGTTGAGCTCTGTGTTGATAAGAGTTCTGTCGCTATCGGAGTATATGCCGTTTGCTGCCTGTATAGAAAGTTCTCTTACACGGAGAAGCACATCGTTTACCTCTGTTAAATAACCTTCTGCAGCTTGCATAAAAGAAACAGCATCTTGAACATTGGTAGAGGCACGATTCATGCCCTGTATTTGAGCCCTCATCTTTTCAGATACCGCCAAACCGGACGCATCGTCACCCGCATTGTTTATACGTAATCCCGATGAAAGTTTTTGTATGCTTGAGTTTAACTCACTAGCTTTTAGCCCATTGACTCTATTTGCGAAACTAGCACTTAGATTGTGATTGATAATCATTATATCCTCCTTATCGAATACAAGTAAAAAGGCTGTTTTAGTGACCTTTCCATAACAAGAGTATAAGAAAAATTAAATAACTTTGCAAGTGCTTTCGGCAATTAATAACGATTTCTTTACTTTTTTATGAAAAAAAACAACTAAAGAGTTAGGAGGCTGTTTTGTCTGCAAACGACAGTAAAGTCAGTAAACGGAAGCAAATGGCAGTAAACGGCAACAAATGGTAGCAAATACTTGCAAGAGATAGGGTTTTTGTCTGTAAACGCTAGGTTTTTGTCTGTAAGAGAAGATCATTGTTATCCATAAAACAAAGTGTTTAAGTCTTGTTTTATGGACTTGTAGCTTCGCAGATCCTTATGGACTTGTAGCTTCGCAGATCCTTATGGATCTATGGCTTCATCGAGCAAGGAAATTAACTTGCTCGCAGAAGAAGTTGTGTCAATGTTGAGTTGTGTGTTCTTCTTTCTTTCTTCTAGTAGTTCATGTGATAGGAGCAGAGCCGACATAATCGATAGCTTGAGTGCATCGTTGCAAGAAACTTCTTTTTGTATTTCTTGCACTCTGCCTTCAATGAGTTCACACAGATGCTGTATGTACGCACTGCTTTCATCACTATGAAGAATAAAGGAAGTACCTAAAAGGTCAATCTTTGTTTTCATGTCTACTTACTTAGGGGAAAATTTCAAAGCTTTCTTCGTCTTTGTCGCTTTCCTCTGCCAGTGAGTCAGCATCGAACTTGTCCTCTACGAAGGCGTTTTGTTCGTCTTGAAAATCCTCATGAGGAGAACTCTCGCTTGCCGTGCCAGATTCCGTACCAGACATCGTCGCGTCCATGCTTTCTTTACTTGTCGATGCGGTGACGTCTTCCTTTGCTGAAGGAACTTCTTCAATGGTCGTAAGATTGTCAGTGTTTTTGAGCTCTTCAACCGTATCGAAGTTTATCAGTGCAGAAGTCACGCTTTTTTCAAGATTTGATTGTTCTTTTTGTGCTAAATCAACCAGTTTTTCTAACTCTAAGATCTTTTCTTCGGATTCATCGACCCGTTCCTTATAGTTGTCAAGTTGACTTTGCACAGAGTTCTCATAATCTCTGTATTTCTTTTGAACAAGTTCTTTCTCTTCTGTAAGGAACTTGTTTTTTTGCTTGAGAACACGAATGAGCTCAATAGCAGCGCCCACCTTTGTTTCAAGTTTAAATATTATTTGTTTAGGACTCATATACCCTCCTTATCCTAATTTATATACGCTTACAATATTGATTTAATTAGCTTGTCAAATTCAACACTATTCGTAACCGCTAGGTTTGATAGTATTTTACGATTTAGCTGTATGTCACTCTGGAATAGTTTATGCATAAGCAGAGAGTAACGAATTCCCGAAGCTCGTGCAGCAGCAGAGATACGAGTAATCCACAGTCTTCTAAAATCACGCTTTTTGTTTCTTCTATCCCTATATGCATAGAGCAGTGATTTTGATACCGCGTCCTTGGTAGTACGAAATAAATTCTTTCTTCTTCCCCAATATCCTTTGGAGAGTTTGTGTAGCTTCTTTCTGTGTTCTTTTCTTAGTGTTCCGTCTTTTGCTCTAGGCATTGCTTCCTCCGATCATATTAAGCCTTGCTTCCGAGCATTACCCGTACGTGCTTTGTCTCACTTGGTGATAAAATGCCTGATTTACGCAAATTTCGCTTTCGTTTAGTCGATTTTTTTGTAAGTATGTGGCGTAGACCCTGTCTTTTGTAACGTATCTTTCCTGTTCCTGTTGTTGAGAATCGTTTGGATACACTTTTAACTGTTTTCATTTTAGGCATTTTTTGCTCAACTTCGTTGTGTTTTTACCTAGTATAGCTTAAATGCCTATGTTTTGTCAATATAAAAAAGGAAAGTACCTATAATATAGCAAATTATCGCAAATATCTACGCTAGCAGTACTTCTTAATTAATTCTTTGTTTGAGGTTTTGTGTTTTATGTTGATGCTGGGGTCGATGCCGGTGTCTGTGGCGATGCCGGTGTCTGTGGCGATGCCGGTGTCTGTGGCGATGCCGGTGTCTGTGGCGATGCTGGTGTCTGTGGCGATATGCCTTTTTTGAGCCAGTACACCCCAAGATACACGAAGGGGGTATCAAGGATGGCGAAGATCACCTTAAGAATAAAGTAAGGAATGATAAGGCTGACGATAAAACCTGCGGTAAATCGAGGGGTGATCAAGTAGAAGGCAGTAAACATGTAGATGGTCGTATCGATGAGTTGAGAAACGATGGTAGAAAGGTTGTTTCGTAGCCACAGTTTTTTTCCTCCAGTTTTTTTCTTCCAAAAATCAAATGCGTACATGTCATGGAACTGAGAAAGCAAGAATGCAAGCAAACTCGCCATGATAAGTCGTGGTGAATTGCTAAAAATTGCTTCGTACGCAGGGTTTGTATCTGCGAATCGAGTGTGAGGAGGGAGTATCACGAAGATCTTAACATAGATAAAGATAACGAGAAGGGCTGTGGTGGCGGCAACGATGAAATATTTTACCGTTTTCTTTCCATAGACTTCTTCCACGATGTCTGTGATAAGGAAGGTGAGGGGAGCCATGAATATAGCAACCGAGGTATTGATAAAGTAAAAGCGAATTATCTTTAGCCCAAGGAGGTTCATCCCTATAATAAGGGCGATAAAAATCGAGAATAATACGAATAATCGGAGATTTGCTGTCCCCATGTGTGGTGTGGATGGTGTGGGGCGAGAACCGAGTTTATTCATGTGGTTTAGGAGCACCTTCTTTTGTGGGAGAATCGACCGGCGTTGTTGAGGCTTCGGCAGGAGCTGTTGAGGCTTCGGCAGGAGCTGTTGGGGCTTCGGCAGGAGCTGTTGAGGCTTCGGCTTTGGGGGAATCGTCAGGAGTTTTGGGTTTCGTCTTGCTTTTTGTGCTAGGGGAGAGGAGCATGGTCATGAAATTTCCTTCCATGGATGCTTCTTTGTCTATGCCAAAGTTATTTGTAAGCATGTCTCGTATGTTTTGAAGAATCGTAAAGCCTTGGGCTGTATATGCGAGCTCTCTTCCACGGAAGCGGATTGCAACCTTTACCTTGTTTCCCTCGCTAAGAAATTGATCGATATGTCTTACTTTAAAGTTGAGGTCGTGCTCACTGATCTTAGGTTGCATACGGATTTCTTTCTGTGTTTGTTTCTTTTTTTGTTTGTGTTGTGTGCGAAGTTTCTTGTCCAGTTCGTACTTGTATCTTCCGTAATCAAGTATTTTACAAACAGGAGGTTGTGAGTTAGAAAAAACTTCGACTAGGTCTAAGGACTTTCCTTGAGCCATTTGCAGTGCCTTGTCTCGAGAATACTCACCTAATGAATCACCCTTTTCATCAATTAACAAAACGGTTTGTACATTGATGTTTTCGTTGATGCGAGTTTTTTGTTTCTTAAAAATGTATGAAATCCTTCATGCTGCTTTTTCTAAATCTGATTTATTTTACTTTCTTATTGGAAAATTGTCAACTATCACCAAGATTGTCAGTTATCATCGAAGAAGTTGTTTAGCGATTGATATTGCAGTACACTAAGCAAGTGATAGGTTTTTCTATTTTATACCCTATATTTATGCTCTTTCTACTTCGAATAATGGGTCTTATACGGTTTGCCCGTGCTTCGAGGATCATTGGGTTTTCTTTCCCGATCTTCTTTCCTTTTTTCCCGTTCATGTACATTCTTTTGCGCTATCTCTATAGTCAGATCAATTATCTAGAGATTTCGAGTATCCCCTTGATTGTCATACATGTTGTGCTGCTCCCCCTAGGCTGTATCCTGTTTTTGCGATACTTCCTGAGTTCTTTTTCTTGGTGGAAAGAGCAAGACATGGGCATTGTGATCATCATCGTAGAGCTTGTTATCACAATCTCCAATGCTATCATGGGACATGGGTACTTTAGCTTTGCCGACTTTTTTATAATGCCTCTGCTTCGTATGTCCATGATGCAGGCGTATATCACCTTTTTTCTCTTGCGTACAGATTACGACACTTCTCGTAATGGAATGGAGCAGTCACGTGGGGCACAGGAGGCACAAGCATCGCAGGGATCACAAGCATCGCAGAGATCACAGGGAAGGGGGCTTCGCAGAACGCTCAATATTCTCTATGTCGTTGTCGTGTTGTTTCTTATGGTAAACGCAGTGATCGCGATTCGTTTGGGCAAGCTCGGCTATTACTTTTCTGCATATGTTTTTACAAGCATCGCACTGGTGTTTGGATATGGGAGCTTACTCTTGCTTTTCTATGCAAAGCAGCAAGATTATGCGAAGCAGCAAGATCATGCTCGGTTGCACGCGAGGCAGTAGAAGATATGAAGAAACATGGTATCGTTCTGTTTGCCGTATGCATGGTTTTTTTCTCGTGCACACAAGGAAATTTCGAAGATTTTTCACAGAGCCCTCTTTTCAACCTTCGTCCCCAGACAAGTTCTCTTGATTTCGCACTCTTAAGCGATCCGTTTTTTGCCACTCTCTTTAATAGTACGACAAAGAGTAGCTTTGAGAACTTCTATTCTCAATCTTGGCAGAGGGCACTAGATACCGAGCTATTTGTTGTGGCGGATGCACCGTTATTGACACAAATACAGCAGGGCGGACGGGAACTTCAAGCCGTATCCTCTTTGTCCTCGTGGGATTACCATAAAATAACCAGGGCAAAGAGATTACTTGTTTCCCCCCTCTTTTCTTATTTTAATCCGGAGCTCACGAACACTGTCATCATGGGACGAGGAGATTTAGAGCTAGAATTTTTTTCCTATGCTCCAAACAATAGAGAAGAGAACAAAATGTATATTGAAAACTCCTACGCATTACAGGGGCTTGCCAGTGCTGTTGCTGAACGATTTCAAGAACGAACAGAGTTGGACGAACTGATCATCTTTGCCGATAGCAGCAATGCCGAGAAAAGCATCGCAGACCTAGAGGTGTTCCTGAGGACATTGTATAGGTTCTCGCTTCGCGTAAAGACCACCGTGCATTGGGAGGAAAGAAAGTCGGGGCTAGAAAGCGTCACGCGGCAATCAATACGGGACACGGATACCAAGACAGCACTCGTGGTCCTGCATGTCGGACTGCATACCTTTGCTACTTTGAACTATATTCACAAAGAGTTTGGAGGGAGTTTGGAGGACAGGGTCTTTGTCATTTATAACCATTGGAAGAGTGACGAATTCGATTATAAAAGAAGCCCCGTAGTCCAAGCGATGGTTGGAGCAAGCCCCGCCGATGTTTTTACACAAAAAAACTTTATATACTCTCGATTGTACCGATATAAATAATACGTAGGGTATACAAAAAAAATAAGATTGACAAAGGAATGATATTTTGTTATGATAAATCAATATAGAATAATACATATGTGTTATAAAAAGGAGAGTTTCTACTGTGAAATATAAAAAAATAGTTTTAAAATGTGTATTTTCAGTGTTTTTCCTCAGTACCATCATTGGAACAATGAGTGCTCAGGCTTTTTCTACTGTGGCCACACAGGCAGTTTCAACGGTCACCGTTTTGGTCGAGGGCTTTGATCTTGCTGGTGATACACCCATTAGTAATTATGTGTGGGACGTGAAAGCGAGCAGGTTTGCTACAAAAACGGATGACAAGCCATTTCCTCAAAAATCATATATTCCATACAAGCCATTTATTCTTCCCCAGTCTCTTCATGCTGGCGAGGACGAAGAGCTTCGTATCCTAGGGGTGCGTGCTGCTTTCAACATAAAGGGAAACAATACAGTCGACTTGATTCCAACAGACCAGTCAAAAATTGACGGAAAAGTTGGGATATATACGTATTCTAAAGATGGAAAAACGTTCAGTCGGGGTGATGTTATTCCTGGCATCTACATAAACGAACCAATAGTTCGTGTTGGCGTCTATGTCCTTGGGCTGTTGCGCGAGTACTTTGTTGAGGTCGAATTCGAGACGTTTTACGGAACGCCATTTTCAGTGCGACTTGGAGATCTTAACTATCGTGGATGGGGAATCTTAGAAGGTGAAGTTCCTTTCTCCAAATACGTAAAGCAAAGAGATCTTAGTAACGATTATTTGCTGAAAATCAACAAAATCAGTGTACGAACGGGAAGTGGAGAAATCGTAACTGACTTTACGTTATATTTTGACGGTCTGTTTTATGTAAGACCAATTGTATCTTCACAAGAAGAGTTATATGATGGATATGATCTTGGTAGACCAGGTGTAGAAGATACTTTTGAATGGGAAACTGTAGGCCTTGGTCAGTAGAGATAGGGAGGAGAAAAAAATGCATATTTTGAATAAGAAGAATACTACTTTATGGTTTCTTTGTTTAATATTATTGTTTAGTACGAGTTCTTTGTTTGCTCAGAGCACAGAGAATGATGATACTACTGGCATAACAGGAAGGGTGCCTACTGATACAGGACGGCAGGTACTTCGAGAAATGGTAATTTTATCGTTTGAAGATGCTTCTAATTGGAAGGTACGAATTCCCGAAGATAGAGGGAAGACTACGATACGAAGAATCATCGGTGGACCTTCTGCTAAACCAGAAATAGTAATAGAGGATCAGCTCTTAAAAGATCAGATACAGATTATTGATTCCACGGACGAATACGTACTTGGAGTGAAGACCGAATTCTTTGGAAGAAGCGAAACCACGATTGAGATTGATCTACGTCGATCTATTTTTGTTCCTGGTATTGTCAAGAGGGTAAGCCTTTGGGTACTCGGAAGAAGCAAGAGACATCAGCTTTGGGTTGTATTTAGAGGGATGGACGGAGATATCAAACGTCTTTCTTTAGGGAACCTTAATTTTAGAGGATGGAAGAAGCTAGAAGTTAGCATACCTCTAGACATCAAGCAGGAATCGGTTACTGGAGGGTTTTATTCGGGCTTCTATCTTTTAGGGTTTGAAATAGACACCTATTTTGAAGACACAGTGGGTTCGTTTTATGCCTATTTTGATGACCTGCGTATCATTCGTGATGCCATTCTTGATCTTGTCTACAGTGCGGAAGACGAAATATCCGACTCTTGGTAGAAAACACATAAGCAACATCTCTTAATATGAGTGGAATTAAGAGATGTTGTGGTTTTGTAATAAAAATAATCATCATATAAATACTTAATTATTAATCGTAAGTTTAGGAGTCCTGTAGAGTAATCTACGGGGCATTTTTAGTATGTAGGTTCAGGAAACGCAAGAGATTTTGCTCAACAATCTTATATAAGAAATCAACAGGACAGTTTTTTGCCTCTGCAAGACTTTGATAGAGCAGGGGTATGTGCTTTGGATGGTTTGTAGATCCTCGTATACTTTGATGACTTAAGAAAGGAGCATCTGTTTCTAGAAGGAGTCGATCTTCTGGGACAGAACTTGCTAGCTTGAGTAGTTCAGTGTTTTTCTTGTAGCTGATGTTGGCAGTAAAGGACACATAGAAACCGAGCTCTAAGCATTGGTCGAGTTCCTTTTCGTTGCCACTAAAACAATGTTGCACAGCGACTACATCTTCTTTGAATTCTTTTACATGTGTAATAAGATCGGAAAGAGAGTCTCGTGCATGGATAATGAGTGGTTTGTGATAGGTGGCTGCGGCTTCGAGATGTATGGTGAACATGCGTTTCTGGATTTCCTTGTCGGAATTCATATGGTACCAGTCAAGCCCACATTCTCCTATTGCACTCGCATGAGGGATGGTCTCCTTCAAGTTTTCCCGAAGAGACTGCTCCGAATATAGCTTGCAGTAGTTAGGATGAAGCCCAGCGCTAAAAAATATTTTCGAAAAGGAAGCGAACTCTTCTTTACGCTTCCAAATATCCTGCGGCTCTAGCCCCACGTCCAAGAGGAGGAGTCCTTGATCTTGAAGCAAAGAGAGGTCATCTTTGAGGGAAGGGAACTTTTCTTTTAACAAGAGGAGATGACAGTGACTATCTACTATGGGATGCGCTTCCATGTATACATAGTACTTTATATAGTACAATGAGGAGTGAATGCAGATAGAACTCAATTAATAGCATGCGATCTTGATGGTACTTTGTTTAACAATAAGCACGAGTGTAGTGACTATACTGTGCGTGTATGGCAAAAAATTCTTGAGAAGGGGCTCCGCTTTGTTCCTGTAACGGGACGACCTTTTTCCGCAGTGAAGCGTGGTGCTCCCCTTGATCTTTGTAGTGACGTCATTTGTATCAACGGGGTACATGTGTATAGAAAGAACGAGAACGGTCAGTTAGCAGTGCAGAGAGAGAGGAATCTTGATTGGGATACGGCGGTAGAAGTTTTAGAAAAACATAGAGAGCATGTACCCCATATTCATGTGCATCTTTATCAAGGAGAGGAATTGTATTCGTGTGTAAAAAGTGAATATTCTGATGAGTATTCTAGGCGAACGAAACTAGAATATGGTTTTCTCGATAATTGGGATCAGGTCGCAGGAAAGGCTGTTTCAAAACTTATGTTTATAAGTTGGAACAACAAAGATTTGCAGGACCTAAAGAAAGCCCTTGGCTCAGTGGCAGGCATAGATGCGGTGTTCAGCTCTGATTGTTATTTGGAAGTGTTCAGTAATCAGGCATCAAAGGGAACCGCACTTCAATATCTTTTGTCAGAATACGGGCTCAAAGAAGAGAGTCTTCTTGTGTTTGGAGATTCTTACAACGATGTCTCCATGTTTGAAATCTCTCCCCGTGGCTTTGTGATGAAGAACGCGAATCCAGAGTTGCTTCCCCATCTTCCGAGAACAGAGTTTAGTAACGATGAAGATGGAGTGGTCAAAACCCTAGAAGCGCTTTTCTTGTAGATCCAAGTCGGCGCTTTTCTTGTAGATCCAAGTCGGCGCTTTTCTTGTAGATCCAAGTCGGCGCTTTTCTTGTAATAAAAGAGTGGAATGAGTATCATTAAGATAAGTCTGCCGGAGTGGTGAAATTGGTAGACACACAGGACTTAAAATCCTGCGGCAGTAATGCTGTACCGGTTCAAGTCCGGTCTCCGGCATCCTATCAGTATTAGTAATGCAGATAAAACAATAGTAATGCAGATAAAAACAAAGAAAATAGTCTTCGACTTAGATGGTACGCTCATAGATAGCATCTGTGACATAACAGATGCATGCAACACGGCTCTTCGACACCTTGGTTTTTCTTCTGTCTCTCAAGAACGCGTGCATAAAACGGTTGGCTATGGTCTCGGCTACACGGTACGGCAGTTTCTTCCTCCCGACATAGCTGAAGAGCAGGCAGCCTTGGCTACAGAACGTGCGGAGGATCATTATCGCAGGTTTCCCGTACGTGGCAGCACCGTGTTTGCCGGGGTCTTGGACATGCTGGAAACACTACAGCAAAAAGGGCACGAGCTTTCTGTTCTTTCAAACAAGAATCAAGACCTCGTTGAAAAGGTGGTGACTCATTTTTTCTCTTCTATTCATTGGACACACGTGTTTGGGATAGAGGACGCTCGTTTGAAAAAACCAAACCCAACCTGTTTGTACAAGATCATAGCCGCCGCTCATCTTGCCCGATCACAGAGCTACATGGTGGGAGATCATAATGCCGATGCCTTGCTTGCAAGGAATGCCTCCATTTCGTTTATTGGGGCAGGGTGGGGTTATTACAGTGTGGACGATTCCGTTTTTGATACTTTAGAGTCCTCTCGACTTGCACACTCCCCCAATGATTTGATATCATTTATATAAACATACAATTAGGTATGTGAGATTACAAGCAACAAGGAGAGAAGTATGTCTACAATTGATTCAACAATGCAGTCCAAGATAGATTCTTATATACGGGATGAAACAGACCATGTATTCAAAGACGAGGTTCATGCACTGCAAGAACGTAAGGACTACGATGAACTCTTTGATCGGTTCTATACGGAGCTCGAATTTGGTACGGGAGGAATACGAGGCATCATAGGGGGCGGAACGAATCGACTCAATCCGCTGGTTGTTCAACGTGTAAGCACGGGTTGGGCAGCGTATCTATTAAAGCAGTTTCCTGACATTCAAATAAAGGTGGTGCTGGCCTACGATTCTCGACATTACTCTGTGGAGTTTGCAGCCTTGGTCAGTCAGGTGCTCTGTTCCTATGGCATCAAGGTATACTATTATTCGGCACCTCGACCTACACCGCAACTCTCGTTCAGCATTCGTGCAGTCGGCGCTCAGTCTGGGATGGTGATAACAGCAAGTCATAATCCACCCCAGTACAACGGTCTAAAAGTGTATTGGAACGATGGAGCACAGATGGTGAGCCCTCACGATACGGGTGTTTTAGAAAGCATTAAGGAAGTACAGGCTCCGTTTCGCAGCATCAGTCTTGAAGAAGCAAGCAAGATGAACCTATACGAGGACTTGGTTGGTGAGATGGACGAGAAGTTTCAAGACTATGCCTCGGCTCTTGTTTTAGAACAGAAAACCCTAGAGCAGAACCCAGACTACAAGATAGTGTACACGCCCTTGCACGGCACGGGAGCTGTCCACATAGAATCCTTGTTTAAACGACATCGAATTTCCCTTGTGATTGAACCAAGCCAGGCAAAGCCTGATGGCGACTTTCCCACGGTTGATTTTCCTAATCCAGAAGTACCAGCAGCCTTGAAAAACGCAGTGAATACCGCAAAAAAAGAGGGAGCGGACCTTGTTCTTGCGACAGATCCTGATGCGGATCGTGTGGGAGTAGCGGAACGTCTCGGAGATGATTTTTTCTATCTTACGGGAAATCAAATTGGATCCTTGCTGCTTCACTATATATCATCAAGAAAACACGAACAAGGAATACTGCCTAAGCAGGGAGTCTTTATCAACACCTTCGTAACTTCGAATCTTCAAGAGAAGATTGCCCAGTCCTATGGTATATCTACGATAAAGACCTACACTGGGTTTAAGAACATTGCAAAAGCCATGAGCGTTTTGGAAAAAAAGGGTGCATTAGACTACGTTTTTTCGTGTGAAGAGAGTTATGGTTATTTGCCTAGTACCGCTGTTCGAGACAAGGATGGAATTTCCATCTGTCTTCTCTGTGCAGACATGGCAAAGTTTTATGCTGCACAAAAGCAAACACTCGTGCAGAAGCTAGAAGAGCTTTTTGTAATGCATGGCTATCACGAAGAAAGGACCATCAACAAGCATTATCTTGGCAAAGAAGGGAAGGACGCTATGAATGCCATAATGCACAAACTTCGAGAACAGAGCCCAAGGAGCGTGGGCACACAAAGCATAGTTCGGGTTGAGGACTATCTTCAGTCTGTCATATATGATCTTCAAAACGATCAGAAAATGTCGATCGATGAAGATGCAACAAACATGCTTATATTTGAAACAGATCAGGGAAACAGAATATGTATTCGTCCTTCGGGGACAGAGCCTAAGATAAAGTTGTATTTGCTTTACTCACTTTCAAAGGAGAAAAGTAGAAACATCGAAGAAGCGAAATCGATCCTAGGAGAGGAATTGAGTTTAGTAGAAAAACAAATAGGAGAATGGTTATCATGAAAATAGCATTGGAGACCTCAGTACATGCAGTAGAGTTCGTTTCTTTTGATGTAGAAACCACAGGATTAAGTGGGAACAACGATCACATAGTGGATCTTGCGGGAGTTCGCGCTACCGTACAAGAAAACAAGGATACGTTTCAAACCTTGGTAAAGCCACCCGTATCGATATCCCAGGATCTTAGTGATCGTGTTCACGGAATTACCGACGAGATGGTATCTAGATCGCCGCCCATAGAAGAATGTATGTTCGAATTCCTTGATTTCATTCAAGGCTCTATCTTAGTGGGGCACAACGTGTTTTTCGATTTGAGTTTTGTTAATTCTGCTCTTGCAAGAATGCAGGAACCTCTTTTAGAAGGATTTCATCTTATTGATACGGTAAAGGTAGCACAGAAAGCCTTTCCCAAGGCTCCTAACTATAAACTAGAAACGTTGGTGGAATACCTACAACTAAAAGGTTCCTTGTTTCACAGAGCGCTTGAGGATTCTCAACATGCGATGAACTTGCTTCGAAAATGTATCGATGAGCTAGGTATTATGGGAGAGCTTTCTATTAAAGAGATCGTGCTTCAGTAGTCTCGTAGTCTGTGCTTCAGTAGTCTCGTAGTCTGAGCTTATTTGTATTCACTCGTGTTGATCTCGTACTTGTTAATGCGTAGCCCGAGCTGTCGTTCTGTAAGCTGAAGAAACGTGGAAGCTTTCTTTATGTTTCCCTTTGTTGATTTTAATGCATCTATGATAAGATCTGATTCCACCTGTGCAATCGTTTCGAGAAAGCCATGTCTTTCTTTTGTGTCTGAGCTTTCGGGACTTTGCAGACTCGGAGGAAGAAGATGGGCGTGTATCACGCCTCCCTCACAGGATCTGTATGCATAATGGATGACCTGCTGTAACTCACTGATGTTTCCTGGCCAATGATATGAGGTAAGAAGATTTATTGCTGGCGTTGCAATTCGCTTGATTTTTTTAAGAGCCTTTTTATTCTCTTCTTGTAAGAAATGGTTCACGAAGATAAGAATGTCATTCTTTCTTTTTCGTAATGGAGGAACAATGATCACTTTCTTTTTGAGTATTTCGAACAATGGTTTGTACATGAGCGCGTGTTTTTTCAAAGAAAGAAGAGGCTTTGTCGAGGTGAAAAGGAAGCGGACAGACACCTTTTCTACCGAGTTCTGGAAGGAAACTTCTTCGTTTATGATTATGTCAGTAATCTGTCTTTGTATGAACTCAGGAAGGAGGGAGATTTCTTCTATGACGAGAGTCGAGTTCCTAGCCTGTCTTAGTAGCGAGATAAATTCCGCTAGCAACGCTTCTTCGTCGTGTTGCTCTAATTTATACCCGTAGTAGCTTTGTGGCTGTAATGATTTGCGATCGCTTGCATAGTGTATGGCATAAGAAAAGAATGTTTTTCCACTTCCTTCTTCTCCTAGGACAAGGGTGGGAGCATCGTCTTTGCTTGTTTGATGTATTTCCAGTTTAAAGTCCTTTATGGTTCCGGAGTTCCCAAGTATCTTGTTAAGACGCAATTGAGATTCCTCGTCGATTAGAAAGGATGACTGTTGCATGACGTTTTTCTTTGCAAGGCGAAGAACAAGCGAAGGAGCTATAAGAAAGGACAGTATCTTGAGCTTGTTTGCAATGCGTACTAGTTGATGTAGGTTCTGCTTCGGAGGGGTGATGCTAATGGTTCCAAGAATTTTTTGCTGGTATAGTATGGGGACACAGATAAAGGAGAGATTGGCAATGTTCCTTCCTCGTTTTTTTGTCTTTCCTAGAAAACGTGTTTCAAGCGAAAGGTCGGGTATGATCATCACTTTTTTTGTCTGTACAACCTGCCCAATAATTCCCTCACCCGTTTTATACTGACCGAGCATTTGTTCTTCTACTGACAGCCCACACGAAGAGTCAATATATATTTCTTCTTTGGCAGCATCGTATATGGTGATTGCCCCGTCTTCTATTTCAAAATGATCGGCGACTATCATAAAGATGGGATTAAGCGTTTCTTCTAGATTTACCTCACTCTCTAGGAGATGGCAGATGTCAAGGAGAAGATTTAATTCGTTTTCTGGTTCGGACTGTGTATAGGGGTCACCAGAGGTCATGGTTCGTATGCGTACTGTTCTTTTCCAGAAATTACGATTTCTTTTCCTTCTTCTAATTTCGTGAACATGAGGTTGTCTATGTGAGAAAGAATTGCAGTATTTGGACATTGGTTGGCGATGATTTTCATAGGAATCTCAATGGGTTGTTTTACTATGATCCCCGAGAGTTTGGGGAGAATGGCTAGCATTTCAAAGGTCAGTTTGTTTGTGTAGTAGATAAATTTTTCATTTTTGTTTCTCGTTTCTTCTTCGTGTTGCACAATCTGATTGATGGTCTGTGCATGGAAAAGTATTCCTTGTGCCACGGGCCCACAGCCGAATCTTGTTCGAAAGAGTATCTTGCCTTCAAAATGTACTTGTACTATGTTAACCTGCAGAGGTACGTTCCGAGGAAAGGCACCGACGAGCACTATCTTTTGGTTTTTCCCCAAGAACTTTCTTCTTCGTATTTGTTCTATGGTGTCTTCAATGGCGTTGTTTTTTTCTGTCGAGTCTAGGAGGATAGGGGTGACGCCCCACAAGAGGAGTAATTTCTTGTAGACTCGCTGACTCTTTGTTGGTGAAAGTATGGGTTGTTCAGGACGAAGACAGGCAAGTTTTTTTGGTGTATAGCCCGAGTTTGTGGGGGACGCAAACATGCTGGCATTGGATTTATTCGCCACCATCTGTGCTGCGGATACCATGGTCTCGCTTGCAGAATCTCCTGAATACAGTGAGTTTGGTCTCGTGTGCGAGAAGCTTGTGAACACATGGTCTTTAAATAGTCTAGATTTTTCTACCGCTAAACTTACCTTATGCATGACCGCTATCGCCTCCACAGGATAGAGCCCCTGTGCTGTTTCACCCGAGAGCATGATTGCATCGCTACCATCAAAGATTGCGTTCGCAACATCGGTAAGCTCGGCGCGAGTAGGTGTCTCTGATTGTTCCATTGATTGAAGCATCTGTGTCGCGGTGATAACGATTTTTCTTTGTTCGTTGCATTGAAGTATTATTCTTTTCTGTATGAGGGGGACTGTTTCGGGGGCAACCTGCTCTGCAAGATCGCCACGGGCTACCATTATTCCATCAGAAACCTGTAGAATGCTCTGAAGATTGTCTAGTCCTTCTTGGTTTTCTATTTTCGAAATTATATGGATGTCACTGTCTTTTTCGTTCAGTATTTCACGGATTCTTAGAACATCCTCGGCACTTCTAATAAACGAAGCTGCAAGATAGTCAAAGTCGTGTTCTATGGCAAATTGTATGTCCTCGGTGTCTTTTGATGACATTGACGGCAGTTGGAGCTGAAGGTCTGGGATATTGACGTTTTTTCTGTTTCCGAGAAGACCACCACTGATTATGTCTGCGCGCACCTTGCCATCAAGAATTTCTTGAGTAAGAAGTTGTATGCTTCCATCTGCAATCTTTATCAGATCTCCCTTCCTGAGTTCTGCATGTATACGGGGATAGGAAATGGCAATACAATCGGCACTCGTTTCTTTTACTTTTCCCGAGACAAATACGCTTTTCCCTTTTTCAAGCATTATGGGATCGCCAGCGAGTGGCCCTGTTCTGACTTCTGGTCCTTTTGTGTCTAGCATATAGACAGCATGTATGCCAGTTTCTTTTTCCGCTTCTTGAAGAAGTTTTAATCTGTTTAGATGTTCGGTGTGGTTGCCATGGCTAAAGTTAAAACGGGCACAGTTAAGACCTGCTTTTAACATCGTTGCTAATATGTCTTTGTTATTGCATGCGGGACCAAGGGTTGCTATGATTTTTGTTTTTCGTTGTGTTTGCATATGTTTATACATTATACAATATAAAGCATAAGAATTTTAAAAAGAATAATTTTAGATTTTATTTCTTGTTGACATATTGTTTTGCATTTGATATAGTAAAAATAAAGATATAGAAATGAAAAAATACGAAATTATGTGCGTATTCGCACCACAGACAGAAGACTTTAGTGAAGGACTTACAGAAGTTAAGAAGAAACTTACTGAGTTTGACGTACTGATAGAAAAAGAGGAAGACATGGGGGTAAAGGAGCTTGCATACTCCATAAAGAAGCATACCCATGCACGGTTTTTATACTTTATAGCCATTTTTGATTCAAGTAAGGTGCAAGAACTCGTAAAAACAGCGTCTTATACAAAATATTTACTGAGAATACTTTTTATTGATAGGAGTAAAAATGTCTAGTGATATTAATTCTTTAGTTATCATCGGTCGTCTTACAAGAGATTGTGAGGTGAAGGCACTTACAAACACTACAGTATGTAATTTTTCTATAGCCGTAAACCGAAGAGTCAAGAAAGAAGGCGTTATGCAAGAAGAAACAAGTTTCTTCGACATAGAGCTATATGGAAAACTAGCGGAAGCGCTACACAAGTATCTTCTTAAGGGGAGACAGGTTACGATTCAAGGATCGCTGAGACAAAACAGGTGGGAGCAAGATGGCCAGAAGAGAAGCAGGGTTACTGTCGTTGTAGACAACCTTCAACTTCTTGGTGGTTCTGCTGATGCATCTTCACCACGAAAATTTGTTGAGCAAGGAAAACAAGATGACAGCCCTATGCCACAAGAGAGTGCTTCTTTTAATCAACAAGAGGATTTTAAAGATGACATACCGTTCTAAAACCATCTGTGCATGCTTCTTGAAAAATACATAGGAGAAATTATGGACACAGAACACGAAGAATCTATTCATACACAAGGACAAGACAAGAATGTCGAGGCTCAGGTAGAAAAAACCGAAGCGCAGGGAAGCAATAACGATACCCAAATGAGTGTTGAGTCTCCTGCCGAGGCGTCTTCCACCGAGGAAAAACCGCAGGAAATGCAGGCGGAACAAGCAGCGCAAGCGCCACAAGCGGAACAAGTAGCGCAGGCGGCGCAGGCGGAACAAGCAGCGCAAGCGCCGCAGGCGGAAAGCCCACGCACACCCGATGCTTCCATTGCTGCCCAGGTTGAAGCTTCAGTGGAGAGTCCAGTCGGAGCTCCGAGTACTTCTCAGGAGACAACGACGACAGATGATACAAAGCAAGAAGTGAGAACAACAAGACCGCCACAGACGGATCGAAGACCTACACCAGGTGGCGAATCCGGAACTGGAGGATATCGAGGAGCGTCGGGAAATAGGAACTACGAGAGAAAACCGGATGGGTTTCGTGATCGCGATAATAAGAGAGATAAATCGTGGAAATACAAGAAATACGATAAGATCGCTGCAAAGAAGCTTACCATTGACTATAAATCACCTGAGATCTTAAAGGAATTTATTACGCCTCAAGGGAAAATCTTGTCAGCATTCTTTACAGGAAATTCGGCAAAAAACCAACGCAAGTTGACAAAGGAAATCAAACGAGCACGATTTATTGGGCTCCTTCCCTCCGCATAGTAGCATTTTTTCCTAGGCTATGAACAAGGATATAGAACAACAAGCACAACAAGCACAAGTTTCTCGGAAGATACTATTGTACTATGCGTGTCTTTCATCCTTCTTGCTTACCTCAGGGGCACTCGTATTTTTCTTCATGGTTCCGCTACTCTATTGTAATTATCGCTATGGGCATCGCGTTTTTTCCAAGGTTCTGCTGTATTGTTTCGGCTTCACGCTACTCGTTCAGCTAC